>Ga0316209_1000320_pt1 | contig 93197 bp, 70 predicted proteins | sample 6monopyrite_MG_FD_204945 | JGI IMG/M metagenome (GOLD analysis project Ga0316209, IMG submission 204945) | Microbial mat bacterial communities from mineral coupon in-situ incubated in ocean water Damariscotta River, Maine, United States -... | ecosystem: Environmental > Aquatic > Marine >... | reverse complement strand
CGAAAGACGATCGAACATCGGCGCTTGCAACACCGCAAGCTAGCCGCCTAAACTGTAACCAATAGACGAGGCCGATCCTCCAAACGATCGACACTCAGTCTGCGCCAAATGTTCTGACGACGGACAACCAAGACCGTTGGAAAATGAAGACGAGCTAGGAGCTTTGCGCGCATCGATGGGGCTGGTAACCTTTGAAGAATATGTGACATGGTTTTCAACTCCTTGCCCAATTGATTAAGCCACCGGCGCTGATGCGCTACTGCTGGTGTCGCGGTCATGAACGATGAGTTTCGACAACGTCCGCTCCCACCCCCCAAATCAGCCACTAGGCGTTACCCATTGCCACACCAATAGCTGACTCAGCGGCAGGCGTCACCCCACGAACGCGCGTTCGATCACGAACTGGCCGGGTTTGTTGTTGGCGCCTTCTTCAAATCCGCGTGCTTCCAGATCGGCGGCGTGGTCTTTGATCATCGCCATGCTGCCGCACATCATCACGCGGTCTGTTTCCGGATCGAGGTGGTTTGGCCCCGCACTGTCTTTGAACAGCCGGCCATCGTCGATCAGAACTTGGATACGGTCGGTGGTGTGAAAGGTTTCGCGTGTGACGGTGGGCACATAGATCATGCGCGCGCGGTCTTCATCTTCGAGCAGCGGATCGCCTTCCAGCTTGCTTTCCAGCAATTCGCGGTAGGCAAGATCTTTCACCCGGCGGACCGAATGCACCACGATCACCTCGTCAAACATGCCGTAGACTTCGGGGTCGCGCACCAGGCTCATAAACGGCGCAAGGCCGGTGCCGGTGGACAGCATGATCAGGCGTTTGCCCGGCAGCAATGCGTCGGTGACGAGTGTGCCGGTGGGCTTCTTACCCAGATAGATGGGATCGCCCTTTTTGATATGCTGAAGCCGCGATGTGAGCGGGCCGTCCTGTACGATGATGGAGAGAAATTCGAGCTCTTCATCATAGCTGGGCGATGCCATTGAATAGGCGCGCAGCAGGGGTTTGCCGTCTTCTTTGGGCAGGCCAATCATGATGAATTCACCTGAGCGAAAGCGGAAGCTTGGCGGGCGGGTCATCTTTAGGCTGAAGAGATCATCGTTCCACTGATGCACGTCGGTGATCGTCTGGATAGAGATCGCCCCGCTTTCGGTAAAAGCGTCGCGTGGAGGGATTGGAACGGTGGTGATCTCGGTCAAAACGGTGCCTCAAACGATGAAGAACGCGCCAGATTGCGCGCCAAGTTGAAGGCGCAAATGGCGGTTTCATCGCGCCGCTTCAAGGTAGTTTAGTGATAAGGGTTGAAAGCGCGGCTTGCCCCGGGGCAATCTGGCGCACGCTTCCAACCCCAATCCAATCAGTTCCAACCGGCGCGGTCGAAGATTTCAACCGCGGTGCGTTGATTGCGGCCAATCTCTGCGGCGTTGAGGGTGTCGGGGGTAAACTCGCCCAAGCCTTCGACTGCGGAGTTTGCTTCAACGCCCGTCACGGCGGGATATTCATTGTTGCCGTTGGCAAAATATTGCTGGGCGCTTTCCGACGTCAGATATTCAAGGAAGCGTATCGCATTTTCGCGGTTGGGCGCGTTCACTGTGACCCCGGCACCGCTGATGTTGATATGCGTGCCGTTGGCGCCTTCGCCTTGGTTGGGGAAGATCACGCCGATTTTGTCAAAAATCGCCTTTTGTTCATCATCACCGCCAGCAAACCGGGCAAGGTAATAGGTGTTCACCAGGCTGATCCGGCATTCGCCAGAGGCAACCGCTTCGATTTGAGCGGTGTCATTGCCTTGCGGGTCGCGGGCAAAGTTTGCCACCACGCCCTTCGCCCAATTCTCCGCCGCCTCGGCCCCTTCATTGGCAACCATGCTGGACAGCAGCGAGATGTTGTAGATGTTGGAGGAAGACCGCATGCAAATGTCGCCCCGATAGGCGGGATCTCCGAGGTCGGCATAGTTTGCCAAGCCTTCAGGAGCGCCAGCGGCCTTGTTGTAGATCACAATCCGCGCGCGAGTTGAAAGGCCGAACCACAGCCCATCTGGGTGGCGCAGATAATCGGGCAGGCGCTCATTCAAAATGTCCGATGTAACAGAGGAGAGAACCCCTGCCTCTTCGGCGCGCCAAAGCCGCCCGGCATCAACCGTTACCAGCAAATCGGCAGGCGATTCGGTCCCTTCGCTTACAATTCGTTCGATCAAAGCATCCGCGTCGGCTTCGAGGCGATTGACCTTGATCCCGGTCTGCTCCGTGAAATCATCATACAGCGCCAGATCGGTGTCATAGTGACGAGAGGAATAGATATTCACCTCTCCGGCAGAGCCAGCCTCTTCGCTTTGCGCACAGGCGGTGATGGTCAGAGCGACAGGGAGCAGCATCGCAGCGGCGAGAATCGAACGCTTCATGGGAAATCCTTCATTCATTGTTGCGAATGCGTTGCAATAGTATTTCCACGAAGGCAAGCCCTAATCGCGAGCGCAGGCTTCAATCGCGAGCAAAAGCCAAAACGCTGCCTTTTTGCGGAACAGGCCTAACCATGCCGGATGCATCAACTGCACCCCTTATTTGCGCGGTCAGTTCGGCTCCATCAGCGCCCGCCATCAGCACCCGGCTGGCTTGGCCCCTGGGTTGGATGTCGATCACGCGCAAGCCATCGGGATCAGCAAAGCAATCCACTCGGTCGGCATAAACCAATAGGTCCAATTTCTCAGCATCGGGCAATTCGCCAGCGATGCAAGTAACCGGCCACGTTCCAAAACTGGTCTGCAAAGCACCGCCAGCGCGCCGCGCCTGTACAATTTGCGCGCCGCCAAATATCGCGCCCACCGAAGCGGCCTTGGGCGTTTCGTGCAGATCCTGCGGCGTGCCAAACTGCACGATCCGCCCTTCTTCCATCACTGCGATCCGGTCGGCTATATCCAAGGCTTCCTCTGGATCATGCGTCACCAACACTGTGGTGGTTCCCGCTCCGCGAAGCAGCATTCGGCAATCCCGGCGCAATCGGCGGCGCAGGACGATATCGACGCTGGCGAAAGGTTCATCCATCAAAAGCACGTGCGGTCCCGGCGCCATCGCGCGGGCCAAAGCGGCGCGCTGTTGCTGCCCTCCAGACAATTCATGCGGGTATCGCTGACCCAGACCCGACAGCCCGACCCGTTCGAGCCATCCACCAACCACGCCCGCGTCCGAATCCTCGCCCGCGTGCCCGTTCGCCCCATCATCGGCCCGGTCTATTCCAAACGCGATGTTGCGCGCGATATCCATATGCGGGAACAAGGCCCCATCTTGAAACACCAGGCCAACCGGACGCGCCTCTGGTGGCGGGTTTACGCCAGGACTTGCCATGACCTTTCCCGCAACCGAAATGCTCCCTTGCTGAACCGGCAGCAATCCAGCCGCCAGATTAAGCAAGGTTGACTTCCCGCAGCCAGACGAGCCAAGCAGACAGGTGATTTCCGCAGGCTGAGCGGTGAAGGAAACATCGCGCAGAGCCGCAACATCCGCATAAGAATGGGCAACATGACTGAATTCAAGGCTCACATGATTGTCCCGTGCGGCGGTGTCTGCGGTTGTGCGCGGTTCCATTGGATAACCGTGCGATGAGCCGCCTTACGCAATCCACGGTGGACACTGCAAGGCCTGCAAACGTTTCGTCCGGTCTGATCCTTGATCGCTGGTCGCTTGCGGCAATGGTGCTGGCCGCGATGGCGGCATTGCCAATCATCACGATCCTTGTCTCAGCCCCCAGCGGCGGTTTCGAAGCTATCATCCATCTCGCTCAGACTGTGCTGCTCCGCTATGTTGGCAACACCGCCGCCCTGTTGATTTTGGCCGGCGGCACGGCGGTCGTCATTGGCACCGGATGCGCGTGGCTGGTCAGCGCGGCGCGCTTTCCCGGAAGGCGGATATTCATGTGGGCGCTGGTCCTGCCGCTGGCGGTGCCGGCCTATATCGCGGCCTATATCTACGCCGACCTGCTCGATTTTACCGGCCCGGTGCAGAGCGGTTTGCGCGGCCTGACCGGATGGGGCGTCGGCGATTATTGGTTTCCGCAAATCCGAACCTTACCCGGCGGCGCGTTTGTCTTGGGGATTGTCCTTTACCCCTACGTCTATCTGCTCGCACGGGGAGCATTTGCGACGCAAAGCGCAAGCCAGTTCCGCGCTGCACGCAGTCTGGGCGCTGCGCCGTGGGAGGCGTTTTGGCGGGTCGCCCTGCCCGCCGCTCGCCCGGCGATATTCGGAGGATTGGCGCTGGTTTTAATGGAAGTGCTGGCCGATTTTGGCGTCGCGCAATATTTTGCGATCCCCACTTTCAGCACCGGCATTTTCCGCAGCTGGCTGTCCATGGGCGACAAACAGGCGGCGCTGAAACTGGCCGCGATGATGCTCATTTTTGTCGTGGGCCTAATCGTTTGGGAGGCCCGCACACGCGCGGGACGCACCGACAGCAAAGATGGCCTAAGCCGCAGCAATGACGAACCGCTGATCGAACTCACGCCGCTGGGGCGCGGATTGGCGATGCTCGCCTGCGCGGTGCCGGTCATTCTGGGTTTCATCGTGCCCGCCGTACATTTGCTGTCCTTATCCATCAGTGAGCGTGCCATCGCGGCGACCGGTCAATTGTGGACTTACGCCAGCGGCAGTCTGTGGCTGGGTCTGACCACCGCAATTGTGTGCCTTGTCACCGCTCTCATTCTCGCCTTTGCCAAAGCCCGATCAAACAGCCGCATCGCCTCTGGCGCCATCCGGGTTTCAACGCTGGGTTATGCCTTGCCGGGCGCGCTGCTGGCGGTCGGATTGCTTGCACCGCTGGGCGCCTTGGACATCAGCGTCAGCCGGTTTCTGCGCGAAACATTCGGCTATTCCGGCGGTCTAATCCTAACCAGCACCAGTGCGATTTTGATCTACGCTTTGTCTGTCCGGTTTCTGACGGTGGCGTTCAATACTATTGATGGGGGGCTTAGCAAAATCCCGCCCTCGCTCGACGACGCCGCCCGGACATTGGGCGCAGGGCCAGCGCGCGTGCTCAAACGCATTTATGTTCCGCTGCTCAGCCCAAGTTTGGCTGCCGCTGCCGCGCTTGTCCTGATCGACACCTTGCGCGAATTGCCGGCCACATTGATCTTGCGCCCATTCAATCTGGAAACGCTGGCGACGCGCACATACCGACTTGCCAGTGATGAACGGTTGGTCGAGGCATCAATTCCGGCGCTCATATTGCTGGCTGCCGGATTGCTGCCCGTCTTATTGCTGACGCGGACCGGCAAGCGCTGATTACGTCTTGTTCATAGCGTTTTAGGCACCGCGTGCGGCGTTAAATTCACTCATCCGGTACTTGGCAACAGGCGCTACAAATGGCAGGGCGGATCGGAGAGGGGCGTTTTTTGCCGCGATCATGCACGAATTGAAAAGACGGAATTGATAGGCCATGACGACCAAGAATTTGGACACAGACGGAAAACCTATGGATTTCGAGAGCTATTTCGCCAGCGAACTCGACAATGTGCGCGAAGAAGGTCGTTACCGCGTCTTCACCGATATTAAGCGGCACCGCGGCAAATTTCCCCATGCGACTCGCTATATTGGCGAAGAGACTCAGGCCGTTACTGTTTGGTGCTCGAACGATTATCTCGGCATGGGTCAGAATCCCGTGGTCCTCGATGCGATGCATTCTGCTCTTGATGAATGCGGCGCAGGCGCGGGCGGCACACGCAACATCTCTGGCACCAATCACTATCATGTCGAATTGGAAGCGGAACTTGCCGACTTGCACGGCAAAGAAAGTGCGCTGCTCTTTACAAGCGGCTATGTCTCCAACTGGGCCGGGCTTGGCACATTGGCGAGCAAGATTCCCGGCTGCGTGGTGTTTTCCGATGCGCTGAACCACGCATCCATGATCGAAGGCATCCGCCATAGCCGCGCGCCGTATAAAATCTGGCAGCACAACGATCCTGAAGACCTTGATAGAATGCTGTCTGAATTTGGCCCCGACGTGCCGAAATTGGTCGCATTTGAAAGCGTCTATTCGATGGACGGTGACATTGCCCCAATCGCAGAAATTCTCGACGTTTGCGAAAAACACGGCGCGATGAGCTACATCGACGAAGTGCACGCGGTCGGCCTGTATGGCCCGCGCGGCGGCGGCATTGCCGAACGCGAAGGGTTGATGGACCGCATTACCGTGATCGAAGGGACGCTGGGCAAAGCCTTTGGCGTGATGGGCGGTTATATCGCAGCCAGCCGCAATCTGGTCGATTTCGTGCGCAGCTTCGCCAGCGGCTTTATCTTCTCAACCGCTCTGCCGCCGGCTGTTGCGGCAGGCGCAGCGGCGAGCATTCGCCACCTAAAAACCAGCCGCGAAGAGCGCGATCTGCAAAAAGACCGGGTCGAACAGGTTCGGCGCAAATTGGACACCTTGGGTATCCCCCATCTCGCCAATCCCAGCCACATCATCCCGGTGATGGTGGGCGATGCGCGTAAGTGTAAATTCATCAGCGATTGGTTGATGGACAACCACGGCATCTATGTGCAGCCGATCAATTACCCGACGGTTCCCGTGGGGACAGAGCGCCTGCGCCTAACGCCGTCGCCGGTCCATGATGACGGCGATATCGATCGTTTGGTCGACGCTCTGTCGGAAATCTGGTCGCGGTGTGAATTGGCGCGGATGGCCACTGCCGCGTAAGCCTTCGATAAAGCAAGGCGCCAAGGCGGCCCGTTACTCGCCGTTGGCACCCAAATACGCGATCAAATCAGCGCGTGCTTGTGCGTCTTTAAGCCCCGGATAGGTCATGCGGGTGCCCGGCAGATATGCGCGCGGCGATTCAAGATAATCGAACATGATTTCTGGCGTCCATGTAAGTCCGCTGTTCGCATTGGCATCCGAATAGTTGAAGCCAGCGACTGAACCTGCGGTGCTGCCAATGACGCCGTAAAGCGACGGACCAACCATGTTCTTGCCCTCTTCGAGCGTGTGGCACGCGCGGCATTGAACATAAACGGCCTCGCCCTTGGCGGCGTCGCCGGTCAATTCGGCGAAAGTCAGCACGGCCTGTGGTTCAGCGGCCGCTTCAACCCCTTCGTCAACATCGGCAGATGAGACTGCTGGCGCGTCCTGAGACGCGGGCTCTCCACCACAGGCGGAAACCGCAAGAAGGCTAGTCAGGGCAAAAGAGCTGAATGCAATTTTACGCATAATGGTCAAGGTTCCTTTGGTAGAGTTTGGACATTCCCGGCCCAGTAAAACGGCGGGATCGCCCCGCCATAACGCATCAGGGGCCGCTGGTCATGTGCATATCGGGCGCGGTCCAAAGATTGCCTAATATCGCGTCCGCGTTAAAGAGGATGTCATGAAAAACATTCCTTGGCACACAAAGCTCGTCCTCGCTCTCGTCATCTTCCTGCCGATCTATTTCATGATCGCCGCGCTCGGCACCAAGATCGGGCTGTGGAGTTACAAAATCGGGCTTGGGATGATGGTCATTCAGGCGGGCTTTCCGCTCCTCGCGATCGTCGCAATTGTCGCGCTTATCTCGCTCATCATCGCTCTGATCAAGAAACCGCGCAGCAAAGGCGTCATCGGCGTCGCAGCGGCTGGCCTGCTGATTCCCGGTGCGGTCTTGGGCAGCCTTGCATCGCTTGGCGGAACAGCGGCGGAAAATCCGATCCATGATGTTGCCACGGATACAGCAAACCCGCCGACCTTTTCTGCCGGAACACTGGCCGCGCGCGCAGAGGGCGAATCCAACCCTCTCGTCGATTACCAGACCCCATTGGGCGAAACGGAAATGTACGCCAACGCTGCGCCAGAGCTTGCGATCAAGAACCACGCGCAGATCATCAATGATGCCTATGCCGATTTGTCGCCGCTGCCGCTTGGCGGCGCGAGCAAGGCGGACGCTGTTGCCGCAGTCGCCGCTGCGATGGGAGAGATGGGTTTGACCGAAATTCACTCCGACGTTGAAGCGGGCCGCGTTGAAGGTGTAGCCGAGACATTCTGGTACGGTTTCAAAGACGACGTGGTTGCGCGCATTGGCGAGAATGAAATCGACTTTCGCTCAGTCAGCCGCGTTGGGCAAAGCGACCTAGGCGCGAATGCTGCGCGGATCGCCAAATTGCGCGAACTGGTCGCGGAGCAAATCGGCCAACGCTGATCGAATGGCGCTCTGCCGCTCAAATCACCGGAATTGCGAAATGGCCAACGCGCTGCGTTGAACCACGGTCAGAACGCATAATCCGGCATAGGCATAGGCAATCGCCCCAAACCACGCCGGGAACAGGCACATCGCGACAAACACCGCGATTGTCTCTGCGCCCTCTGCCAATCCGGTGGAGTAGAAAAAGCTCTTCTTTCCATGCGCCGCCGTCTCTTCGCCCCGTTTGGCCGCAATCGTGGCAAAGGCGAGGAAGCTCACGCCCGTTAGGACAAAGCTGGCGATAAGGACCATCGCTGGCAGCGTGTTGGCCGATGCCATGACGCCAAAACCCAGCGGGATGGACACGTAAAAGGCAAAGTCAGCCACGATATCGAAATATCCGCCTAGGTCCGTCGGCGTCGTTGCGCGGGCGACCGCTCCGTCCAATCCGTCAAGAATGCGGTTCGCAAGGATCAACCCAAGGCCGAGCCACAATGACCCCGCCGCAATCGCCGCAGCCCCGCCCAGCCCTAGGGCAAGACCCGCAAAGGTGAGCATATTCGCAGAGACCCCGGCCCGCGCCAGAATGCGCCCCGCCCGGCCCAACGGCGGATCAATCAGTGGGCGAAGCTTGGAATCGAACATGGCAGTCCCGCTCTAACCGCCGAAGGTCACAAGGCCAATCCACGCGCCCGTCATCGCCGTTGCGATGTTACCGGCGATCCAGCTTTTGACACCCAGCCCTGCGGCCTCTCCCCGGCGTTCCGGACAAAGCGTGCCGATGGTGGACACGAGCAGGCCGATGCTGGCCAAATTCGCGAACCCACACAGCGCATAGGTGACGATCAGCAAGCTGCGCGGGCTCAATGTGCCATCGGGCAATGCGGCAAGTTCGAGATAGGCGACATATTCGTTGAGGATCGCTTTGGTTCCCATCAATCCGCCCGCCGTCTGAGCCTCTGCCCACGGCACCCCGATCAACCACATGAACGGAGCAAAGACCCAGCCGAATATCCGTTTTAGCGTGAGCGGCTCATCCCCCACCAGCGGGAACAGCGCCAGCACCTGATCGCTCAAGGCAACCAACGCAAAAATCACGATTATCACGGCGATCACGGCAAGAAACAATTGCATCCCGTCCATCGTACCCTTGATGATGGCGTCGATGCTGTTTTCGTATTTCAGCCCCGGCTCTTCGCCCTCTGCCTTTGTGCCTTCCTCCGCCGCGTCACCCGGCACCATCAGCTTTGCGATGAGCAGCGCCGCCGGAAGAGAAACGAGCGAGGCGGAAATCATATGCCCGACCGCATCGGGCACTGTGTCGCGCAATGTCGTGGCATAAAGGATCAGGATTGCGCCGCTGATCGTCGCCATCGCCAGCACCATTATCTGAAACAATTCCGCGCGGCTCACTTTGGCGAAGTATGCGCGCACCACCAGCGGGCTTTCCACCACGCCAAGAAACATATTCGCCCCGCCTGACAGGCCGACGACGCCGCTGACGCCCAATGTGCGGCGCAGCAGGAATGACAGGCCGTTCACCAGCCAGCGGAGCACGCCCCAATGCCACAATAGCGCCGCAAGCGCGGAAAACACGATAACGAGCGGAAGGATTTGGAACGCAATGATAAGCGGCGGCTGCGCCCCGTCCTCCAGCGCGAAAGGCAAAGGAGCGCCGCCAAGATAGCCGAACATATAGGATGATCCGGCCAAGGTCGCGCGCTCAACCGCGCTCACCGCTGCATTGGCATATCCCATCAAATCCCAGATGAAAGGCACCCGCACGATAAGCAGCGCCAAGCTGCCCTGAAGCAGCAAAGCGCCCATAATCCAGCGCGCGCCGGGACGGCCACCGCGGTCCTCGCTCATCGCCCAAGCCAGAGCGATCAGGACCGCGATTCCCGCAATCCCGCGAAATTGATCGAACAGGTCCATCAACAGCCTTCCCGCTTAGCCCCGCCGCCAGTCGTGATATTTCTCAACATAGCCAAGCAGTTTTTCAGGCTTGCGCGCCTTCTTCCATTCTCCGGCTGCAAATTTGTTGCCCTCTGCCATCGTGGGATAGGGATGGATCGTGCCGAGGATTTTGTTGAGGCCCAGCTTGTGCTTCATCGCCAGCGTGTATTCGGCCAGCATTTCGCCCGCATTATGGCCCACGATGGTCGCACCAAGGATCGTATCCTTACCCGGCTTGGTCAGAACTTTGACAAATCCTTTGATCTCATTCTCCGCAATCGCGCGGTCGAGCTGGTCAAGACCATATTCGGTCACGTCGTATTCGATCCCCTGTTCCTTTGCCTCAGTTTCATTGAGGCCAACGCGGGCCACTTCGGGATCGAGGAAGGTCACCGCCGGGATCACCGAATAATCGGCTTTGAATTTCTTGAACTGGCCGAACAAGGCGTTGACAGAGGCGAACCACGCCTGATGGCTCGCCGTGTGGGTAAGTTGATATGGCCCCGCGACATCACCGCAGGCGAAAATGTTGGGGAATTTGGTCGCGAGAAATTCATCCGTGACCACCGTCTTGGCGGTGTCGATGCCCAATTCCTCAAGCCCATAACCGGTCAGGCGCGCGGCGCGGCCAACCGCCACGATCAGAGCGTCAAATGGGATTTCAACCTCGTCGCCCCCGTCTTTTGGCCCGTGCTTTGCAAACACCGCCCCTTCAGAAACTTTCACCGCCATATGGCCGGTCAACACCGTGACACCGGATTCTTCGAGCGCCTTTTGCGCAAGCTCGGACACTTCGGGGTCTTCGCGCCCCATGATCCGGTCCATCATCTCAATTTGAGTGACCTTGGAGCCGAGCCGCGCCATGCTTTGGGCGATTTCGCAGCCAATCGGACCGCCCCCAAGGATGGCGACCCGCGCCGGGGGGCTGTCCATGTCGGCAAAGGCATCCCACATCGTGTCCGAGGTGAGATAGCCGCTGTCCCCTAGCCCTTCGATGGGGGGCACAAACGGCGCTGCACCTGCGGCGATGACGATTGAACGCGTGGTCAATCGCTGCGTTTCGCCGTCATGGCGCGCGATCTCCACCGTCCAGGGATCGACGATGGTGGCATAGCCTTCGACCACATCGACACCCAGCCCGGTGTAGCGTTCGACGCTGTCATGCGGTTCAATCGCTTTCACCGCCTCCATCACGCGGGCGATCGTGTGCTTGAAGGGCACTTTGGGGTCATGGCTTTCGAGGCCGTATTTGTCCGCATTGCGCATTTGGCTCGCGACCTTGGCGCTTTTGATCAGAGCCTTGGACGGGACACAGCCGGTGTTGAGGCAATCGCCGCCCATCTTGTTCGCTTCGACCAAAGTGACTTTGGCTTTTACGGTTGAGGCGATCAGGGACGAAACCAATCCGGCCGCGCCTGCGCCGATCACAACTATGTTGCGATCAAAGCTCTTTGGCTTGGTAAAGCCTTCATAGACTTTGCGGCGTTTGATCCAGCCGACAATCGCTTTTGCGATCCACGGGACCACCGCGAGCAGGATAAGCGCGCTGAGGATTTCAGGCGATAGAATGCCTTCGAGGCTATCGAGCTCAGACAAACGCTGTCCTGCATAAACGAATGCAATCGTGCCCAGCAGCATCCCGATCTGGCTCACCCATGCGAATGTCCATGTCTTAATCCGGGTCAAACCCATGACGAGGTTGATGACGAAGAATGGCACTGCCGGGATCATGCGCAGCGTGAACAGGTAGAATGCTCCGTCGCGCTCCAACCCTTCATTGATGCTTTTCAATCGGTCGCCAAAACGCGCCTCTATCGTATCGCGCAGGACATATCGCGATGCGAGGAAGGCCAAGGTCGCACCAATGGTCGATGCAAAGGAAACGAAGATCGTACCGACAACCAAACCAAACAAGGCGCCCGCAGCCAAGGTCATAATGGCCGCACCCGGAAGCGATGCGGCGGTAACGACGACATAAATGACAAAGAAAACCGCCAGAACCGCAATCGGATTTTCGGCATAAAAATCGCGGGCATCGCTGACCTGCTGCTGCGCCGCAGCCAAAGTCAGATAATCGCCCAGATCAAAGATGAAATAGGCGGCAATCAACGCGGCCAATACGGCGATGATGACAAGTTTCTTCATGAATGCCCCGATCAATAGAAATGCTGTGCAGCTGGTTCGCCGAAAGCATGAATGTGGTTACGACCAGCCCTTAGTCGCCGCGTGCCAGTTTGGCGTATTTGGAAATCCAGCGGTTGTCGATCCAATGTTTCAGCCGCCCGGCCCATCGGCCTCTTGCACAAAACCGGCCATAGCTGGCAATGGCTCCTCCGTCGCCTGTCGCGATCAGGTAAAGGCTGCTGGCGCGCGGGCGGTATGTGTTCGCAGGCGTCCGCGCCTCTGCCACTGCGCGCAGATTTTGGGCGAGCACCGGCCCTGCAAAGACCGCATGGACGCCCGAATGGGGCAGGGTTAGGTCCTGCCGCGCGGCCACATCTCCGACGGCAAAGATGTGCGGATGGGAAATGGAGCGTTGGTGGGCATCCACCGCGATGAACCCCGCGTGATCGCAGGCCAACCCGCCATCTGCTGGCCAATCCGGCGCGCCCGATCCAATCGCGCAGATGACCAAGTCAAAGTCCCCAATCGGCCTTCCTCCGGCCATCAGCGCGCCATCAGCAAACCCTGCGTTGCCGTTGAAATGGGCGATATTCTGCTCAGACAGCGTCTTCATCGCCAAACGCGCCAGTTTGGGCGCAAAGCCGGGCAAAGCGCCGTCCTGCCCCAGCACAATGCTGACTTCAGGCGCGGGCGCAATTTCGGCCGCGTTTCGAACGGCAAAGGCAATTTCAAACCCAGCCGCACCGCCGCCAACGACCGCAACTTTTACGGGAGCCGACTCTTGCGCCAGCCGTGTCGAAAGCTCTTTCACAAAGGCGCCAATCGGGCGGACATCGATCAAGCTGGGATGATCGCCCAAAACCTTCTTCCCCCGGCCAATTCCGCCTGTGTCGATAGAGGCAATATCGAAGGCGATGCTCTGGCCGCCATCGGTCTGAACCCGCCGCGCATCCGCATCAATCGCGGTGCATTTTGCCAAGATTAGCTCAGCGCCTGCCCGCTGCGCCAGAGCCGCGACATCCACCAGACCCTCTGCCGGGCCATAGCGTCCGGCAATCCATCCCGGCACCATGCCTGAATATTGCAAATGCTCCGACGGGGTCAGCAAGGTGACGTGATCAAAGGCGGAGCCGCGCTCAATCATATCGGCCAGCACCGCCAAATGCGCGTGACCGCCGCCAATCAGCAAAAGATGATTGGCCGCCGCCGATTGCTCTGACAAAACGTGGTCCTTGCCCGGCATTGTCAGCGCGCCGCTTACGTGGCCTGCCGCCCCTCGATCAGGCGGTCGACCAATGATGGATCGGCCAAAGTCGATGTGTCGCCCAGCGAACCGTAGTCGTTCTCCGCGACTTTGCGCAGGATGCGGCGCATGATCTTGCCAGAGCGCGTTTTGGGCAAGCCATCGGTGAATTGGATGTGATCCGGTGTTGCGATGGGTCCAATCTCGCTGCGCACATGTTTGCGCAATTCCTGATACAGGGCGTCCGATCCCTCTACGCCTGCGTTCAAAGTGACATAGCAATAGATGCCCTGCCCTTTGATATCGTGCGGGTAGCCGACCACGGCAGCCTCTGCGACCAGATCATGCAGGACAAGCGCGCTTTCGACCTCGGCCGTGCCCATTCGGTGCCCTGACACATTGATGACATCGTCAACCCGTCCGGTGATCCAGTAATATCCGTCATCATCGCGCCGGCACCCATCGCCGGTGAAATACTTGCCCGTGTATGTGCTGAAATAGGTTTGCTCAAAACGGTCATGATCGCCGTAAACGCTGCGCGCTTGGCCGGGCCAGCTGTGGGTGATGCACAGATTGCCGTCGGTCGCACCGTCCAGAACGCCGCCGTCATTGTCGACCAATTGCGGGCGAATGCCGAACATAGGCAGACCTGCGCTGCCGGGCTTCATATCATGCGCATTGGGCAAGGTCGTAATCATCACCCCGCCGGTTTCGGTCTGCCACCACGTGTCCACGATCGCGCAGCGCCCCTCACCGACAACCTCGTGATACCAACGCCAAGCCTCTGGGTTGATCGGTTCGCCGACACTGCCAAGCAGCCGCAGAGAGGAACGGTCGCGGCTCGTCACAAAATCATCGCCTTCGCGCATCAGAGCGCGGATCGCGGTCGGAGCGGTGTAGAGAATGTTCACACGGTGCTTTGCCACGACATCCCAGAAACGTCCGAAATCGGGGTAATTGGGCACCCCTTCAAAAATTAGACTGGTCGCACCGTTGAGCAGCGGGCCGTAGACAAGGTAACTGTGCCCCGTGACCCAACCAATGTCGGCGGTGCACCAGAAGATTTCGCCGGTCTGATAATCAAAAACATTCTCAAACGTGGTCGCCGTCCAAACGCCGTAACCGCCAGTTGTGTGCAGCACGCCCTTGGGCTTTCCGGTCGAACCCGATGTGTAGAGAATGAAGAGCGGATCTTCTGCCCGCATGACTTCGCAGGGGCAATCCGCATCAGATTTCACATCATGGAACCAATGATCGCGCCCTGCGACCATCGGCACATCCAGGCCAGTGTGTTTCACAACAAGCACGCCGGTCACGTCCACTCCATCACGTTCCAATGCGGCATCGACATTGGCTTTGAGAGGCACGCTTTTGGTCCCGCGAAGACCTTCGTCGGCGGTGATGACAAAGCGGCTCTCGCAATCGACAATTCGCCCGGCCAGCGCTTCAGGAGAAAAGCCGCCAAACACCACCGAATGGATCGCCCCAATGCGCGCGCAGGCCAGCATTGCGGTTGCGCCCTCGACGATGTTGGGCATGTAGATCGTAACCCGGTCCCCTTTGCCCGCTCCGATGGCTTTCAAACCATTGGCCATCTGCACGACCTCGCGGTGGAGATCGCCGTATGTCAGGCTGCGCGAAGGCGTATTTGGGTCGTCGGGTTCAAAAACGATCGCCGTGGTGTCCCCGCGCGCATCCAAATGGCGATCCACCGCGTTGTGACACAGGTTGAGCGCGCCGTCGGCGAACCATTCGATGCGCGCCGGATCAAACGACCAATCGCCGCCCTTTGTTGGCGCAACCGCCCAATCAAGCCGCTCCGCCTGCTCAAGCCAAAACGCATCCGGCTCTGCAATCGAACGGGCATAGCGCTCGGCATATTGCTCCGCGGTGCAATGGGTTTTGAATTGTGCCGGCATTGGGGGGCGCTGGACGAAATCACTCATCAATCATTCTCCGTTTGGAGCGGGTCTAGGGGCAGTCGTGCGGGGCTGTCCATATGTTCGAAGGTCATCGGGCGTGTCGATATCAATCAACCAATCAGAAGGGCACGCAATGGATTGCCCTTGGGATATAAGTTGGCGGGCGCCTTGATCGCCTCGCAGCGCGGCCAAAGCACCGAAATGGTCTTTACCAAAGATCGCCGGCGGCATCGACGAATGCCCCCCTGTCGACGCTATGATATCAGCCGGGCCGGTTAGGCGATCAAACAATGCGAAAAAGTGTTCGCGCGGAACCAGAGGCATGTCGGCGAGTGCGATCAGCATCGCATCAAGCTTTGTTTTGGCGGCGATCTTTGCGCCGAGAGACACGGATGTTCCCATACCCTCATCCGCCGATTGATTCGCCACCACCGCGAATCCGGCTTTTCGCCAAGCAGGCTCACACGGATGGTCAAAGTTTGGTGCGACAACCCATGCGCCCGCCTCAGCGACACGATCAATGGGTATCGCCGCGGCTGCGTGCTCGCCAAGCCGCGCTCCCCGAAATGGCTGCGCCAACTTATCCGTCTCGCCAAACCGGCGCGATGATCCCGCCGCGAGCAAGAAGGCACCAATACGCATTTCAGCCGATGGCCGCTTCGAAGTCGGCGTTTTCGTATGCGCGGATGACTTCGGCAAGCGTCGACAGGGCCAAAGTTTGCGGATCGCGAGAGGAATGAAACAAGCCAATTGGCGCCCGGATTTTGGCCAATTGATCCTCGCTTACGCCTCTCTCGGCCAGTGTCTCACAGCGCCCGATATGCGCCTGCCGTCCCCCCATCGCCCCAAGGTAAAAATGCGACAGCGAGAGCGCGTGCTGCATCAGGTGTGTTTCCCAATCGTGGTCGTGAAAAAGGAAAACTATCGCTGTCCACGCATCGCTGCACAGCGATTGCGTCTGTGTGACCTTTTCCAAATTGGTTGCCGGAACGCCTCTGTCACTCAGGCTGCTGCACAAGGCATTATCCGGGCTCAGCACCTCAATCGCGCAGCCCATAGTCCCGCCCAATCGGGCCAGCGCCTCTACACCTGCCCCGTGGCCAATGATGACAAGGCGAGGAGCAGGCCAATAACCGAACCGTCCGCTGTGCGTTTCTGGGTTGAATGCGGCGGGCAACCAGCCGCTCTCAAAACTGGCGGCTCCCCGATCCAAGCAAAGCGCAAACGGTTCGCGCGCGGCGATGGCGGCTAAACATTGATCGGGAAGCGGTGACGCCTCCAGCCGGGTGAAGGACAAATCCAAACCGCCGCCGCACGGCAATTTTATATCGAGATAGGGCGAGCCTGCACCAAAGCGGACCACGCGCACTCCGCTTGCTCCAGCCTGCAACAGGTCCAACGCCTCTGCAACGACCGCATTTTCGATGCAGCCTCCCGATAGAGACCCGGTAAAGCTGCCGTCTTGCGCAACCCCCATAATGGTGCCGGGGTTACGCATCGACGACCCTTCGACCGCGCCTACAATGACCAGAATGGCCGGTTCGCCGCGCGATTGATGATCGCTCAAAAATCGGAGGACAGTTTCAGTGTCCATGCGCGTATTCCATCAGGCTAATTTATTCGCCGCTCGGTGATGATTGGTTCGCCAAATAGGCAATGATTGCGGCGCGCGCTTCCTCGTCCCGCACGGCCCCGGCCAGCATATCGGTTCCCGGCAAATATCCCGCCGGATCGGCAAGGAATTCGTCGAGATTTGCTTCATCCCAAGTCAATTCCGACCCAGCCAAGGCGTCAGAATAGGAATAGCTTTCAAGCCCGCCAATTTTCCGTCCAACAACGCCAAACAAATTCGGTCCTGCCGTAGAGCGCGCGCCAGCTTCGACGACGTGACAACCGGCGCACACTTGGAATGCGTCCTCTCCCATTGCGATCAAGTCTGTGGTGCCCGCCCCTGCTTCAACAACAGGAGCCGCTTCGCCGCGATCGCGAACCACAATTTGCTCAACCACTGCGGGTTGTTCGGTTGATCCGCATGCGGTGACCATAACGGTCAACAATCCTGCGGCTAAAATGACGCGGTTGCGCATAAGTGTGTTCCCCTATGTCCCTTTGTGTCGTTTTGCAGCGCTGTGTTCGGCGCGGCTCAGACAAACTGTTTTGCAATGGGCAGTTCGCGCAGCCGCGTTCCTGTTGCTGCGAAGATCGCATTGGTCAAGGCAGGCGCCGCTGGCGGTAGGCCCGGCTCTCCGGCGCCGCCAACAGGCACATCGCCGCTGTTGATGAGAGCCACTTCGATGTTCGGCACCTCATTCATCCGCAGCATTTTGTAATCGTGGAAATTGCTTTGGACGATAGCGCCGTCCTCCAACTCCAATTCGCCGTACATTGCCGCGGTCAGACCAAAGACAATGCCGCCTTCGATCTGGTTGCGGAAACCATCGGGATTCATGACATAACCGGCATCGCACACGGCCCAGCAATTGGTCAGCACTGGTTTACCCGAGGTCATATCGACCTCAATCACTTCGGCGACAATTGTACCAAAGCTTTCGACAATCGCGACGCCTTTGGCAGTACCTTCAGCGCTTGGCTCTCGCCAATTGCTAATCTCGGCGAGTTTTTCCAGCACCGCGGTGTGGCGCGGTGCGTTGGTCAGCATAGAAAGGCGGTAATCGAGTGGGTCTGCACCAGCAGCGGCGGCGGCTTCGTCGATGAAGCTTTCGATGAAAAACCCTTGCTGGGAATGATCGACCGAACGCCACGCTTGGAAAGGCAGATGCAATTCCGCCTCTGCCACGCGCACCGATGTGTTGGCGATGTCATACATCGCCGGAACGCAAGCTTCGGCGGGATCATGGCGCTGAGTGAAGACGCTGTCATAGGCGACCAACGCGCCGCTTTCATCCAGCCCTGCGCGCATGCGGGACATATCAGCGCAGCGATACAGCGCTTTTTGCGTGTCTTCCTCGCGGCTCCAAATCATCTTGACCGGATAGCCGGTCGCTTGCGCCACACGCGCAGCCATTGCGACATATTCGCTGCCCAAACGCCGTCCAAATGCTCCGCCCAGATACTGTTGGTGAATGGTGATGTCGTCTGCCCCGATGCCGATTGTGCTGGCAACTTCGCTGCGCGCCATCAACGGCACCTGAGTGCTGGTCCAGATGTCGCATTTGCCGTCTGCGACATGGGCGGTGCAATTAAGCGGCTCCATCGGAGCATGGGCCAAATAAGGCGCGCGGTATTCTGCATCGATTGTTGTCGCAGCGTCTGCCAATGCCCCCGGTGCATCACCGCGAGCGGCAGCCTGATCACCGCCTGTATCCCCTGCCCCGTCCAAAGCGGATGCAAAAACAGCGAATTGATCGTCCATCGTCTTTACCGGGCTTTCCGATTGGCTCCATTCAATCCCAACAGTGTTCATCGCCTGTTGTGCCTGCCAGTAACTGTCAGCGACCACGGCCACAAAATTGCCCATGTTGAGGATTTGCAAAACGCCGGACATGCCTTCTGCCCGGTTTGCATCCATCGAGGTGACGGTCGTCCCAGGAACGGGAGGCCGGACCACCGCAGCATAAGAAAGCTCCAGTCCGTCTGGCACAGCGTCGATGCCAAATTCAGCGGTGCCGTTGATCTTCGCTGGAATATCGGTGCGCGCTTTGCTGCGGCCCATCAAACGGTATTGGTCGCGCGTTTTCAGCGTCGGTGTGTGATCCATCGGTTGATCAGCAGCTGCGCTGGCGAATTCCGAATAAGGCGCGGAATTGCCCGAAGCCTCATGCACCAACATGCTGTCACGGGTTGCAATTTCTTCGGCGGGAACCTCCCAAGCATCAGCCGCTGCACCGATCAGCATCTGGCGCGCTGCGGCCCCGGCAATGCGCATCTGGTGCTGACCCGTTGTCCGGATGGACGAAGACCCACCCGTGATCAAAAGGTCCATCGATTTGCCCAGCTGAGTGAACAAGCCATCCCACGTCGGCTCAAGCCAATCGGCAGCATTCAGAGTGAAAGGAGCAGCAAACATCCGCGCCGTGTCACTGACCACATAGCTGCCATCCGCTGGCGCTTGCATCACACGCACGTTGTCCCAAGACGCGTCCAATTCATCCGCCAGCATCTGTGCGAGCACCGAATGCGCGCCCTGCCCCATTTCGCAATGCGGGACGATGGCGGTGACGATGTTGTCGGTGTCGATTTTGACCCAACTGTTGACCAATTGCTCGCCAGCGCCAGCCGCCACTTTGGGCCCCAATGCGCCAATCGGGTTGCCCGGACGCACGCCGATACCAATCAGCAAGCCTCCACCGGCAAGAACGCCTGCGCCGATAAATCCGCGGCGGCTCCACTTGGCGAGTTTCGATGGCTTTTTCTCATCTGGAGACAGATCGTTCATGGCTTAGGCCTCCTCACCCGCTTGTTCAGTGCGGGGCTGTTCGATCCCAGCCGCGACTTTGATCGCGCGGCGAATTCGCGTGTAGGTCCCGCAGCGGCAGATGTTGCCCGACATCGCGGCGTCAATATCGGCGTCGCTTGGTGACGGGTTGTCGCGCAGCAAAGCTGTCGCGCTCATGATCTGGCCGGATTGGCAGTAACCGCACTGTGGGACCTGCTCGCTGACCCAGGCCTGTTGCACTTTAGAGAGCTCTCCATCGGGACCGGCAACGCCTTCGATTGTGGTGACTTCGCGCCCTTCTGCCTGCGAAATCGCGGTTGAGCAGCTGCGCACCGGTTGACCATCAAGATGCACGGTGCAGGCGCCGCATTGCGCGATACCGCATCCAAATTTCGTCCCCGACAATCCTGCCTTTTCTCGAACGGCCCACAGAATGGGCATCGACGGATCGGCATCGATCGTAATCGGCTCTCCGTTGAGGATAAAACTGGCCATGGGCGGGGTCCTTATTGAATGGGCGCAATATGTGCGCTCGGTTGCACTTCGCAATCTATCGCAATGGCGTCCCCTTGGAAAGGGTACGGATTTGTGCCTATCACTATCACCATGAACACGATCACATTCGAAGACTTCATGGCGGTAGACATCCGCGCGGGCACTGTTGTTGCGGCCGAACCGTTTCCCGAAGCGCGAAAGCCCGCGATCAAACTGCGTGTGGATTTCGGCAAAGACATCGGAATCAAAAAGAGTTCAGCGCAAATCACAGACCATTATTCGCCCGAAGAGTTGGTTGGCCGCACAGTGATGGCAGTCGTCAATTTCCCGCCGCGCCAAATCGGTCCCTTTATGTCCGAAGTCCTCGTGCTTGGATTCCCTGACGAAAGCGGCGCCATCGTTCTGACCGCGCCGGACCACACCGTGCCGAATGGTGCACGGCTGGCATAGCCACCAAACTGAAGGTGAGTTGTACAGGAGCGTCAATTACGCTTGATATGGCGAAGTTCCCTTGCACACCGCGCACTTTGCGGGAATAAAAGCTTCCGCAACACAGCACTGATGCTTTGGTCGCATTGTTCCTATGGGGGGAGAAATCAATGGCCGTATCCGATCACGTAGACCTAGAAACGTTCATGGCGGGCGTTTCAAAACGCAATCCTGGACAAACTGAATTCATCCAAGCCGTGCACGAAGTGGCGCAGGACATTTTTGAATTCATGGAAGACAAGGTTCATTATCACGAAGCGCAAATCCTGCGCCGCATGGCAGAACCAGACCGCGTCATCTCTTTCCGCGTTTGCTGGGAAGACGACAATCACAACATCCGCGTTCAACGCGGCTGGCGTGTCCAAAACAACAACGCCATCGGCCCGTACAAGGGCGGCATCCGTTTCCACCCAAGCGTGACCGAAAGCGTTCTGAAGTTTCTCGCTTTTGAGCAGACCTTCAAAAACTCGCTAACCGGCCTTCCTATGGGCGGCGGTAAAGGCGGCGCGAACTTCAACCCTAAGGGTAAATCCGACGCCGAAGTGATGCGTTTCTGCCAAAGCTTTATGAGCGAACTCTATCGCCACATTGGCCCCAACACCGACGTTCCTGCGGGTGACATCGGCGTTGGCGGACGCGAAATTGGCTATATGTTCGGCCAATACAAACGCCTGACCAATCGCTGGGAAGGCGTCCTGACCGGTAAAGGTCAGGAATATGGCGGCTCGCAAATGCGCCCTGAGGCGACCGGCTACGGCGCGGTCTACTTCCTGCAAAATATGCTCAAACATCAAGGCATGGATGTCGAAGGCCACTCGGCTGTCATCTCTGGTTCGGGCAATGTTGCGACCCATGCCGCGGAGAAGATCACGCAGCTGGGCGGCAAGGTTCTAACACTGTCGGATTCTGGCGGTTTCATTCACGATCCTGACGGCTTCGATCAGGAAAAGATCGACTGGGTTAAGCACCTCAAAACGGTCAGGCGTGGGCGCATTTCCGAATATGCCGACCATTTCACCTCGGCGACCTTCCACGAAGGCAAACGCCCTTGGGATGTGCCGTGCGATCTTGCGCTACCCTGCGCGACACAGAACGAGCTCAACGAAGACGAGGCAAAAGAACTTGTCAGCAATGGCTGTAAGGGCGTTTCCGAAGGCGCGAACATGCCGACCACTCTTAACGGCGTAAAAGTCTTCCACGATGCCAAGATCTTGTACGGTCCGGGCAAAGCGGCAAACGCTGGCGGTGTTGCGGTGTCTGGCCTTGAAATGAGCCAGAACTCAGAGCGCGTCAGCTGGAACCATGAGCGGCTTGGCGAAATGCTGACCGAACTGATGGAAGGCATCCACAGCAAGTGCACCGAATATGGCGAGCAAGAAGGCGGCTATGTCGATTATGTGAAGGGTGCAAATATCGCAGGCTTCAAGAAAGTGGCCGACGCGATGCTGGCATTCGGCGTGGTCTAAACCCACCGTCCAAGACAAAAAAGGGGCGTCCTTGCGGGCGCCCCTTTTTTATGTCTCGTTATGACTTTTTATCTCGCTGTGATGGACCTTCTTTAAATGCCGAGCTGCCCAGCCTGCGCGCGCAGCTCATCTTCTTCGCCCGGATTTGCCGCGACCGCCTTTTCAAGCGCCTCTCGCGCTTTGCCCGGTTCGCCCAAGTTCATGCGGCTGCGCATCAGCATGACCCACCCATCAAGGTCATCTGGCTCATTCTCCAAGCGCGCTTCGAGACCGGCCACCATTCCGGAAACCATGCTGGCCTGTTCACCGGGTGTCATGCGGCTGGCTTCGGCGACCTGCTGCTGAGTCGGCCCTCGCACACTAGCAGACGCCGCATCACCAGCGACTTCGCCAGAGCCGGGCAAGATCACGTCGGGCGCGCGCGTTTCCATGACCGTGGCAAGCCGCGTTTCAACATCAATATCATTGATAGCGCCCACTTGTTGAATGGTCCGCACAAGGTCCCCCTCCCACGGCGCACCTGGGGGCGAATCCGAAAGCAGCGCCAGCCATGATGCAATTGCGCCTTCGTGATCTTGTTCCAGATCCTGTTTCACCGCCATGAAATATCGCGCCCGCGGATCGGTTGGATCAAGCTCAATCGCTTTTTCAAACGCTTCCAACGCACCCGGCGGCAAAGGATCGCGCTCGCTGGCATACGCTCGCGCTTCGCCCAATGCCGACCACAAAACCGCTTCGTTCGGATTAATCTCAACCGCGCGTTCGTACGCGGAGGCTGCGTCGGTGTAATCTTCCTCAGCGAAGTGAGCAAAAGCGAGCTCTGTCCAAGGCTGCGCATCATCGCTCGATGCTTCGGCGGCGGCTCGCAAATCCTCTATTGATGGCGAGGCATCAACCGCAGAGGCAGCCTCCGCCTCCGCTTCGCCGCCGTAGACATTGTAACCAATCGAGCCCGCAGCAAGGATCGCCGCCGCACCCAGCAAAAGCCAGCCTGCCTTGCTGCCGGAAGCGTCCGCGGTTTCATTGCTTGAAAAGTCAGCTGCCGTATTATTTGTATCTGTTACCATGGCGTTTTCTTTAGCAAGCAGTGCAGAAAACAGCAATTGTCTCTGGCATTAAGGCACACTTTCCTTATGGTGGGTTTTGTGTGAAATCTATCCAAAGGGGGGGATAGATTGTCTGACTTGTATAAAGTCGCCATAGTTGGCTCCGGCCCGGCCGGATTAAGCGCTGCAGGACGTGCGGCCGCTCTAGGTATGTCTCATGTATTGATCGAAAAGACAGATCATCTGTCCGACACGATTTACAAATACCAAAAGGGCAAACACGTGATGGCAACGCCATCCAATTTGGTCCTTCGCAGCGATCTGGATTTCGACGCCGGCAAGCGGGAAACGATCCTTGGCATCTGGGACGATCAATCCGGCGCGCAGAAAATCAACGTCGAATACAACGCAGAGGTCAGCAAGGTCGAAGGGCAAAAGGGCGATTTCACGATCACCTTTAAAAACGGTAAGTCTGTGCGAGCCGAAGCCATCGTTTTGGCGATCGGCACACAGGGCAACCCGAATATGCTGCGGTGCCCGGGCTCAGATCACGAGATGATCCAATACCAATTGGATGATCCGGGCGAATATTATGACGAACATATCACTGTCGTTGGGTCTGGCGATGCAGGGATCGAAAACGCCCTAGGCCTTGCCGCCGATGATGCGCAGCGCAATGTCGTTACCATCCTCAACCGCCGTGACAGTTTTGCCCGTGCAAAGGCTGCCAATGTCTCCCTGCTCGAAGAAGCAGAGAAAGATGGCAGGATCAGCGTCCGGCGCGAGACCAGCCCGGCTGGCGTCAAAGACGGCGAATTGGTGCTCGAAACGCGCGACGGCGAAGAGACCATTGCGTGCAACCGCATCATTGCGCGCACCGGTTCACAGCCCCCGCGCGGCTTTGTGGAATCGATGGGGATCGAATTTTCCAGCGAGGACCGCAGCGCGTTTCCAAAGCTGACACCGGCCTTTGAATCGACTGCGGCCGGCATCCATGTGATCGGCGCACTGGCCGGATATCCTCTCATTAAGCACTGCATGAATCAGGGCTATGATGTGATCGAGTTCCTCAATGGAAACTCGGATCTGAAGCCCGCCGACGAACCGATCTTGGCTGAGAAGTTCGCTGCCCTGCCCGGCACGCATTCGGTTGAACATTGGTTGGATGTTTTTGGCGGCAACGTTTCGGTTCTTAAAGGGCTCTCGACGCTGCAGCTGCGCGAATTGATGCTCGATTCCGATGTTCACGCATTTGAACCGGGTGAAGCGATTTTCCGGCGCAACGATCCGGGTTCATCGCTGTTTGCCATTGCAGAAGGGTCAGTTGCGGTTGAAATCAACCCCAATGATCCCTCGGTCACTGTGCCGATCGAACAGGGTTCGATCTTTGGCGAAGTTGGCCTGATCTCCGGTCGCCGGCGCGGCTCCACTATTCGCGCAGCAGAGCCGGTTGTCGCCATCGAGCTGGCCCGCAACGCGGCGCTGAAACTGATCGCAACATCACCCGAAGCCGCAGAAGCGGTGAACCGGATCGCGGTTGAGCGGCAATTGCTGCAAATGTTTGGGTCTGGCCTCACGCCGAAGGATATCGCTCCTCTGGTCGAAGCAGCCGAAGTCATGGACGTCAAAGCCGGTCAGATTCTGATAAAAGAAGGCGACGACGACCAAGACGTTTACATCATCCGCCGCGGATCCATGATTGTTGAGAAAGCGATCGGCGATAAGCCGGTCTTCCTCTCCTACCTGCCAGCGGGCAGCTATGTCGGGGAAATGGCGGCGATTGACGGTTCCGCGCGGACCGCCACGGTGAAAGCCGCCATCAAGGCAGAAGCGATCCGCTTGCCCGGCGACCAATTTGCCGCCTTGCTCGATAAAAACCCGGCTTTGCGTCAAAAAGCACTCAAAGAGATGGATGGGCGGCGCAAGACCAACGCATTTATCGAAAGCCGCAAAGACGAATTCTCTGGCGCGGTCGACCTCTATTCAGAAACGGCGCAGTTCCTCGTCGATGAAGGGTTAGGCGAAGCAACTGACGTGTTGTTGATCGATGAGAAGCTCTGCGTGGGCTGCGACAATTGCGAAAAAGCGTGCGCCGACGCACATGAAGGCCTCTCGCGCCTAGATCGGGAAGCGGGCCGCACTTATGCGCATTTGCACGTCCCCACGTCCTGTCGCCACTGCGAACACCCGCATTGTATGGCCGATTGCCCGCCCAATGCGATCAAACGCGGGCCGGACGGCGAAGTTGTGATTGATGACACCTGCATTGGCTGCGGCAATTGTCAGCGCAATTGCCCATACGGCGTGATCCGCATGGACCCGAAACCGCCCAAGAAACCATCGCTGCTCAAATGGTTGTTTTTCGGAAGCGGTCCGGGACCAGGAGAAGCATCATACGCCTGGCGCAAGGAACACGGCGATCCGGAACAACCGAAACAGGCCATCAAATGCGATATGTGCTCTGGAATTGATGGCGGCCCAGCGTGTGTCCGCGCGTGCCCGACAGGCGCCGCAATCCGCGTTTCGCCCGATAAATTCCTGACCTTCACCAAACTGACGGAGGATGTCGATTAATGGCGACTGCTCCGAAAAACCGTTTCAGCCAAGACGAACGGCGGCGCAATGCCGACCATGTCAGCTTTCTAAAGCACAAGAAGTTTCGCTGGCTTTGGATTGCCTTACTGCTGTGTATCGTGAGCGGCCTTGGCTATGTGATGATTGACCAAGAACCCCGCCCCAATGGCGGAACTTGGTATGGATATACGCTGGGTACAATCGGCGTAGGCCTGATCGTTTGGCTTTCACTTTTGGGCATTCGAAAACGCAAGATGACGACGGGGCAATGGAGCCTAAAGGCTTGGACCAGCGCCCATGTCTATCTTGGCCTTGCTCTGATCGTTGTGGGCACGTTGCACACTGGTTTTCAAATCGGCTGGAATGTTCATACGCTGGCATATGTGTTGATGTTGATTGTGATCATCACCGGCATTTATGGGGTCATCGTTTATGCGACATTGCCCAGCACGCTATCATCCAACCGCAAGGAATTGACCCGCGCGCAGATGTTGGAGGCATTGACCGCATTGGACCGCCAATTGGAAAGCGCCGCGCAGCCATTGGACCGCGATAAATCCGATGCTGTGATCTCCGCTTTGGGACAAAACGTATTTTACGGCGGCGCGTTGGCCAGGCTCACGGGTGCGTATCCGGGTTGCGCGACGAAACGCGCCCTGAAGAATTTTCCTGAGCATGACGGCTCAGACGGCGCAGAGGAACGCGTGCGTAGCTTGCTTACCAAACGCGCCGATCAACTGGCTCAAATCCGCCGCCATTTGCGCATTCGGGCTTTGCTCGAAGTGTGGCTGTTCATTCACATTCCGGCGACAATTGCTTTGCTCGCCGCATTGCTCGCGCACGTCGTGAGCGTGTTCTATTATTGGTGAGGCTGGCATCATGGCATTCCTGATCCGCACCATCGATTTCACCGCCGCAGGGCGTGAAATTGTCCGCGACCGTACCCTTGATCAAAACGAGGTCAGCATTGGTCGCGCAACCGAAAATGACATCCATTTGCCGGATCTCGCGGTGGAACAACGCCACGTCCGCTTAAAGGATGTTGGCGGGGGAATGCTCGCAATTGAATCGGTAGGCGGGCTTGGATTTGGGATTGATGGCCGCACCGAAACCAGTGTTGAAATTGATCCCAATATTGGCGCCGAATTGTCACTCGGCTCTTCCCGCCTCGCGATTTCGAGAGACGGTGACGAACCCGTTCAAATTGTTATCAAACAAGTTGAAAAAGACGAAGGCGCAGGAGATGCCTTGGCCGGGTTTGCTCTTGCCAGCGCCCTACCCAGCAAGCGCATTATGGCCTGGACCTTCACCGCGCTCATTCTGGTACTGCTGTTGTCTGTGCCGATTTTCACGCATTTGACCCGTTCACCGGTTGAAAATGACCCCGAAAACCTCGCTCAGGGACAGGTCGCGTTTGATTCGACGTGGAGCGCCGGTGATCTAAGCATGGCGCATCATGACTTGGAGGATAATTGCGAAGCTTGTCACGCGGCGCCCTTTGTTTCGGTGCAGGATGAAACTTGCCTCACATGTCACGAGGAATTGGGCGATCACGCCGAGATGCCCCGTTTAGCAGAGGGCATGGCCCCGCTCAGCACGGGCGATTCCATCCAGTGGCAAATCGCCGAAACGCTTGGCAAGGAAGGCCCATTGGGATGTGTTTCATGCCATTCTGAACATGAGGGCCAAGTGGTTCTGGAGGCTGCGAGCGAGCAATTTTGTTCCGACTGTCACAATGAACTCGACACCAGGCTCAGCAACGCGGCATTCGGAAACGCATCTGATTTTGGGAAGAAACACCCACAATTCCGCCCACAGTTCTACACAGCCCACTTTGACGAAGAGCCCACCCGTGTTTCTCTCGACCAGACCGTCAATGAGATGAGCGGGCTGATCTTCCCGCACGACATCCACATGGCGGAAAATGGCGGTGCGGCCCGCATGGCGATGAGCCTTGGCGAATATGGCGGCCCGCTCGAATGCAGCAATTGCCATGAAGAAGAGGAAGACGGCGTAGGATTTGCCCCGGTTGAAATGGAGGCGGCTTGCGAAAGCTGTCACAGCCTCGTTTTCGACCGCGATGGACCCAATTTCCGATCACTTCGCCACGGTGATGTTGATGATTTGATGGCTGATCTTGCAACAATGGATCGCGGCCCTCGCACCGCTGTGGTTTCGGGTCGCAATCGTCCGGGGCACTTCGCACGCGGCGGCGCCTATTACTCCAATTTCGGCCGTCCCATGAGCGCCTATATCGCGATCAACCGCGCGCTTGAACCAACCGGCGTTTGCGGAGAATGCCACATTCCAACAAGCACCAATGGGCGCCGCGATCTTACTCCGGTAAACTTGCCCGATCGCTTTTTGATGGGCGGGTATTTCGACCACGCCGCTCACGGTGATGAGGTGGCCGAATGCACAGATTGCCATGCTACCGAGACATCAGACGCGGCAACCGATCTGCTCATTCCGAACCTTGAAAGCTGCCGCGATTGCCATTTGGGCGAAACTGCGGCGAAAACGGAGGAAATCACGCCGTCGAGCTGCGCAATGTGCCATGGATATCATACGCCGACGATGCCATGGCGACCCGATGACCATCCCGATCTACCCGGAAATGGCGGCAACGACTCTGTCGCTGCGATCTTGAGCAGTCTAAGACGCTGAGTATGGAAATCGACAAAAGTGGTGTTTTGATTGCGCAAATCACCGACACACATGTGGGTTTTGAGCCTGAGGCTGGCGAAAACGAATTTAACTTCGTGCGGTTTCGCAATGTCTTAGGCCATTTGCTCAGCCAACCCGTGTTGCCCGACATGCTGATTCTATCTGGCGATTTGGCCGATGGTGGTTTGGCCGATTCCTACACCCGGATTCGCGGTCTGGTTGAAGACTGTCCATTTCCCGTCCACGTCATTCCGGGCAATCACGACGATAGAGAAACGATGTTGAAGGCGTTCCCTGAATGCCCCACGTCTGATGGGTTTGTGCAATTCGCGATTGAGGCCGATGGCCTGCGCATTCTGTGTCTGGATACTTTTCAACCGGGCCGGCACGGGGGAGCATTTTGCGAAGTTCGCGCGGCGTGGTTGACGCGGGAGCTGAATGCAAGCCCGGACACGCCGACTATCCTATTTGTGCATCACCCACCAGTGGTCGCGGGCATCGATTGGATGGACCCAAAACCGCATGAAGCGTGGTTTCAGCGGTTTCATGATACGGTCGCGGGCCACAGTCAGATTATTTCAATCCAAGCGGGCCATTTGCACCGCCCACTGCATTCTACGGTCGAAGGAATTCCGTTGAGCGTAACACCGGCTGTCGCTCCAGCGGTGGCATTGGATTTGCGCCCAATTGACGCTGATAAGGCGGATAACCGTCCAATCGTGGCGGCAGAGCCTCCGTTTTACAGTCTTCACCTGTGGAAGAACGGCACGCTCGTCTCACACTTCCAACCCGTTGGGCATTGGCAGACATTGGCACGGTTTGAAGATCACCTCAGACCGATGATGCAAGGGCTGTTTGCGGAGCGAACGTAACCCTCGGTGCATGGCCCGGGCGGTTTTGCAGCACGTCCAAACAATCCAGATTGACGGAACTCTCCGAAGCTCTTGCGCTAACGGATGCGGTGCATTCTTGGGTTCTGCCTTTTGCGACTATGCCGCTCTTGCAGAACCCCAGAATTACTCTGCGCCCAATGCGCCGCCTTCGGGGCCATCATCGATGTTGGCGTTGCGCCGCAGGGGCCCGGCGCCGCGTCCAACCCAGCGGTCCATATTGACCTCATTGGTGACACGCCAAGGCACGCCGGACCGAGTCATAAAGAGCCGCTCCATCTCAGGCCGGGTGAACGGACGTGATCCAAGCCGGCCAAACACAGCCATCTGACCGCCCGTTTCATCGACCGCCCGGTCACGATCCAGTCCTTTAGACAGGGCAATCGCGGGCGACGGGGTCTGAGCATAGGCGATCAATTCAGGCACTGGAGCGGGACTAAAGCCGTAGAAATTGCGCTGACTATCCGGGCTTGTAAGTTGCAGGACCTTCATCCCATTGCGGCCGTCTGCGACATAGGCGAACAGCGACGCATTGGTCGATGCGACAATCACATCCTCCGCATCATTAAGGGTCCCATCCAATGTAACGCTCTGATGCAAACGCGGAGCGCGCGGGTTCTCAACGTCCAGAATGACCAGCCCGTCCCCCTTCGCGGCGACATAGGCATATGTGCGCGCCACATAGATCCGGCGAGCATCGGCAAGGGGATAGGTTGCCTCTGGCACCGCAATTGGATTGCGCAGGTCGGTTACATCAAACAGCTTCACCCCTTCCGCATCGCTGACCCACAGGTAACGGAATTGGATAGCGCTCGCCCGGGCATCGGTCAGATCACGAACGGCCGCGAGCTGAGGCGATGCCGGATCAGAAAGATCGACAACAACCAAACCGCGATCAGCGGTGATAAAGGCGACCTCACCAGCCAGATGGATGTGGCTCGCGCCGTTCAGAACGCCGTCCGGGTTCCATGCGTCTGAACCATCTGAATATTCCAACCGCTCAAAGAAGTTGTCGCGGAATTCACCGTCAGCCAATGTGTTCACATCGACCATAATCAATCCTTCGACCGCATCGGTGACCGCGGCGTAATTGTAGATTGGCAAGAATGGCTGCTCTTGGTTCACTTCGCGCATTTGCGGCGTGTTGCGTTCCGGAGCGATTGGCTGATTGGTGGCAAGCGCCATACACGTCGCATTTTCTGTATCGACATGCGTATCATGGCCAAGAGGCGAAAACGGCGCAGTGATGATCCGTTCAGAAACGCCCTTGTTCGCGATCGATGCAACATCATAGGCGCGGAAACCGCCACGGCCTTCGGCAACGAAAAGATATTCGCCGCGTAGCTGGAGGCAGCCAACCCGGCCTGGTGTGCCTTCATGAACATTCACGAATTCTTCGAACGGATGCGTTTCGCCTGACAAGTCTTCGTCAAAGGCATCACCGCGGACCCAATTCTTTAACTCGCGGCCGTTGTCTTCGACATGCATCTGCCAATAATCAGGCGTTGAATAGCGGTGGAGGTATGATCCGATCACCGCTTGCGGCTCGTCATATTCGGTTACACGAACCGCCGTCAGGCCGCCTTCAAGTCCGGTCCACGCATGCATACCGACAAAGTTCACATAATTCGTCCCGAGCAAGAGCAATTGCGACATGATCGCGTTGTTGTCTTCCTCTTCAGACAGGTGGCAATCGGTGCACTGCTTTGTCTCATTCAAACGGACTGTGTGTGGGAAGTGCGGTGCAAAGGCTTGGCTAGAGAAACCAATCGCAGAGATCGGCGGCTGCTGCACATAAATGCGCTCGCGGTTGATGTTGGTCGATGACAGCACCAGCGCCGACGATGACCGAACCGGAGCGGTTTGGTTGCCTTTGGTCGTCTGGTGCACGCCAAGCTGGAACATTTGATCGCGCGCAACTTGCGGGTTGTAGCTGGCAAAGTTGCGGGTCGAGCCGCCTTCGTAGCGGTGCGATTTGGTTTTCCAGTTCGCTTCAATCGGCAAGTGACAGCCACCGCACGATGTCGTCCAAGACAGGTGACAGGTGAAGCACGCCATCTCTTCATCTTGGTGCGCCCGGTCGCTTTCTTCGATGCCGCTGCCAAATTCGAAATTGCCGGTTTCCGCGCCGTAACGGCTCATCAACTTAGAGCGAGCGGCGCGGGCGTTGAACACAGGCGTCGACGGGTCAACGGAATCGCGCACTAGGCTCATTTCCCATTGCAGTTCCGGATCGACCAGCGAACGCTGGATCAGGACACGGCGGCCCTCTTCGTTTTCCATCCATTCGAACCGGCGCTGGCCATCCGGATTGCGCAGCAAGGCCAAATTGTGCCCCTCTGGCGGAGCAGCAGGACCGCTTGTACGCAGCGTTGGATAGTCATCGGCGGTGCCGTGGCAATCCTTACATCCGATCTCAATCGCATTCGCGACTTCGCCATAGATCAGTCCGTTGCCATGCGTGTCTTGCTCAAAGTGGCAGTCAACGCATTGCATTCCAACCTCGGCGTGGATGCTCATCATATGCACGGACTCGCCCGGATTGGTGCCCGGTTCAACGAACTGCCCCTCACCATCACGGCGCCAGCGCTGACGCCAGCGTTCGTCGTGGTATTCGGCTTCCTCGGGCGTATCGCCTTCTTCCGATGGACGAAGGATTTCACCGTCTGCATCGAGCATATTGCCGTCGCGATCGCGCTTAAAGATGGCGCGGAAATTCCAGCCGTGACCATGATAATCGGCGAACTGGGTGTGCTCCAATTCTGGGTTCAAATCATAGACGTTGCGCAAGAAATCGAGATCACCCCAAAGGCCCTTGGCTGCTGCCGCTTCGGGATTGCGATCAAGAATTGCGCGCACTTCTTCCGAAGTTGGGAAGCGCTGTGTCTGGTAGAACTCTTCGTATTCCTCGTCGCTCATACCCTCAGGGCGCGGCGTTTGGTTTTCAGGCCCGGGCCACATAAACGGCGCGTCACTTTCATAGTCCCACATCGTGTAGCCGAGGTAGGAGTTCAGGAAGATGTTGGGCTGGTGCATGTGACATGACATGCACTGAGATGTCGGGATTGAGCGCGTGAAGACGTGCTGCAATGGGTGGCCAGATTCGCGCACAGGCGCTTCGCCGTGACCGTCGCCGTTGTGATCGTCATAGCTTTCGCCCGGCTGCCTTAGACCGCCGTGACCGCCCACATCATCATCGCTGCCATGGCTATCGTATCCATGCTCTTCTTGCATTTGTGTGTTGATCGTTGGGTCAACTGTGATCGTCTGACCGTCACGGCCGTATTGCGCATAAACGAGCGAATGGCGCGGTTCACGGTCATTCGCATAGACAACGTGGCAACTCGCACAGCCTGAATGGCGATAGTCGCCCGGCTGATCATTTGTACCCATGAACCACGTGAACGGATCGTTGAGGCGGGTCTTGTGAATGTTCAGCGCGGGGATCGCCACGCGCAAACCGGTACCCGGACCGCGGTTCGATTGCTTGAGATCAGGACGCCCAGGCTCTTCAAGCCGCTGAATCAGGCCCGTCGGATTGGGAATGCCAATTTCTGGGAATTGCGAAAGGATCGTGCGCCCGCCGCGTTCAAACACCCGGAACACATCGGCGGGCGGTATCACATGCCATGTTGGCAGCGGATACAATTCGGAAAGCACACCGCGAGCGCGCTGCTCATCGGAAAGGCCGCCTTCTTCGCCGTCTCCGGGCGAAGAAATGACATTGGCAATTCCGCTCACAGTCGCGGGATCGCCGCTGCGGGTGTAAGCCTCACCGAGCATGTAATTTTTGAACGGCAAGATCCCGTTGTTATAGGTCGCACCGCCCCAAAGCATCGCGCCGGTCGCCATGATTGAGCGTTCAGCCGCTTCGATGGATTGGATGTGACACGAACCGCAAGCCTCCCGCGCAACGCGGTAGTCTGAAGGGTTCACGAACTTCACAAATTCAGGCGATTCCTGATTGAGCAAAGCATAGGATCGCTGCGGGTTCGCCGACGATGGGAAATGCCAGCTATCAGGATATTTTGGCAGGACGTGAGCGCTGTCGCGCGCTGCAACATAATCCGGGTGATCTTGCGGCAGGTCAGAATCGCCGCGAACATTGGCATTGCCGCCGTGGCAATCGGTACAACCCAGCCGAACCGCAGGCGTTGTGTGCATCGTTGGCGCATCAGTTTGCAGGTGGCAGGTGTAGCAACCTTCTGACTTTGCATCCATTTCTGCCTGTGATTGGCGCGCGGGAGCAGGCGGCGCGATGACCAGACTGTAATCGCGATAGGTCGGTGTCTCTTTGTCTGCCGCCTGAATTTCAGATTGAAACACAGAAAGCCCCAAGAGGAGCACAGCGACCGCGAGGAGCGCATAACGGGGCGAAAGGCGGCTATTTGTGAGCATCAGTAGGTCAACGTCACATTTGCAAGAATGGAATAGAACGCGGTGCCATCGCCGCGATTGTCGAAGAGATCCTGAAACCCATCACCGCCGAGCAGCGTGGCACCGGACAAGCGGAAAACGATGTTTTGGTTCGCCTTGGGGCGCCAAATTGCAGAGGCGGAAAGGTCGTAGCCAATATCGCTAGGGATGCTTCCCTCGATCCGCAGATTTTCAAGCGTTGTGGTGTCTTCAAACCAGAGGTGATTGGCATTCGCGCTGACGCGGACTTCCGGAGTGAGATCGAAGTCTGCCCCCACACCGACAAGCCAAAGCCCCGGGTTGTTGAAGTTCGACTGCCCTTGCTCTTTGGACGAGCGCAAATTGTTCAAGATGCCGTTGCGGCCATTGACGGACACCGCGCGACCGCCGCCCGCGAATGGGATTGTCTGGCGGATCCAATAAGACGTATCAGCCCCTGCAAAAACCGGGTTTTCGAAAATCGCGTCATAGCCATTTTCTTCATTGTCATACGGATCGCCGTCGCCGCTTTGGTAAAGGCCCGACAACCGGAACCGCATCCAATCGCGGTCATAGCTGAGTTCGGCGGCGGCAAATTGCGCGTTGATATCGGCTGGAATGCCAGTGAAGAAATTGTTGCGATCTTCGCCCAAAGCCCAATACGCACTCGCCGTAATGTTGATACGCCCAACCCGGCCATCCGCGTTGTAGCCAATGTAAAACACATCATAGTCTCGCCCGCGCAAATTGCCGAGCAAAGCTGGACGCACTGGAAAGCCATTGTCATCGATTTCAATATCATTGGCTTCGCGATTGCGATTGTAAGCGAGCGTGATTTGGCTGGTTAGAGCCGGGATCAAGAAATCCTGACGATAGAGATTGGCGATGAAGACAAAATCATCGCGCGGGCTTTGAACAACAGAATTCAAGCCGCTGTTGGTGTCTTTCTCAAGCCGCCAAAATGCAGCCAGATTGAATTGCAGCCGGTTGTTGTCACGGTTGCCAAACAGCCGCACGCCGAGCTGTTGATCGTTAAAAAGGAAACCGCGGAAATCCGCCTGAAATGGCTGGATGCCCGCGCGGATTGAAACAAAATCGAAACGGTCATTATCGAGCGCAGTAAAGTGGTAATCTACAAAAGCTTCCTGAACGCCAAGAAAGTGATCAAGCCGGTCGCTTCCCTTTGACGGTTCAACAAACAGAACGCGGCGTTCTGGTACGTCGACATAGTTCACATTGTAGGCAAAGGTCAGCCGGTACTCGACGCTCGGCGGTTTGTACGCAGTGCTACCTTTGAGAAGCGCGAAACCGGCAATGAAGGTTTGCGACAGGACGGTTGAAAAATCATCGCCAAACACATCGAGCCGGTCGGGATCTTCGGTGGTTTGAATACCAACAGGGATCGGGAAAGTGCGCGGCTCATAAACCGTATCGCTGATCAAATTTGCAACGAAGAACCAATCATCTCCGGTGATCGGCAACCAAGGAACCTTATCCGGATTAATCGGCCGGTCGCCCTTATAGGTGTTCTGATTGTAAGGATCGAGAAGGTCTTCCTCGACGATGCCCAACCCTTCGATCAAGCGCCAGCGATCGGGGATCGGCACCTGATCGGGCGAGAACGCCTGCGGCGCAGGAGCGCGAATAGCCCCTTCATTGTCCTGCTCAATTTCATCGGGCAGATCCGAATTGAAACCGGGCCGCTCGCGTCCGTCGATAATGTCCCGGTCCAATGGCTCAGGGTCGGGGTTAGCCGTCTGGTTCAAACCTTCCGGCTCTTCGGCGGCGCTGCCGGGTGATTGCTCAGCCGAAGGCGGCGGAGCAGGCGCCGCACCCTCCGCAATCGCACCCGGCTGCGACAACACAATAAGTGGGATGAGCGAAAGCGACACTGCTACAGCCCCTCACACACATTCTGTGACGGATCATCGAGGAACGGCGCGAATGGACAATTGATGAAACGAAGACGCGTTTGCCGACCGTTTACCGTCACCACAATCCGATCAGCTCGAATATCATTCGGCGCGTTGCCGATACCGCCAACGCGCTGACCAGCGTTGTGCAAGCCAAGGAAGCTGATCATATCATCTTGATCAATACCGTCACCCGAGACCCCAATACCGCCGACAAGCTGATTGCCGCGGTACACCGGGACAGAGCCGGGGAAGATTTGAATACCGTTGTCCAGCCGGCTGCCCTCTCCTGCAATGACAGGAAGCGTGGAACATCCGCGATTGGTGTCACTTACCGTCATTGTCGTGTCCTGCACGAACGCCAAATGCTGACCTAAATTCCCCAGCACCAACGCCGATTGCAAACCGGTCGAAAAGGGATTGAATTGCTCAATCGAGCGAGACAATGGCCCATGCGGGGTGCCCACTTCTCCGTCCGGGAAATACGGCCGCGACAGATTGCCGCCCGAACGGTCAGCAAACGCAAATGTGCCCGTCAAAGCATTGGGATCATTCAAGAAGCTGCGAACCCGTTGAACAAATTCTGGCACTTCACCTTGGGCTGCCAACAGTTCGCTCGCCGCAAATGGTCCAGAGAAAAAGTTTGCAGTGCGCGCCTTTTGAAGGCTGACATCGGTACCGAAAATCGGCGCATCTGGTGACCGCACAATGCCAAGAATGCGCCCGCGAGTGTCAACGAGGCTAATCGAAACCTGAGCCCGGCTATCGAGTGGACGGCGAATTTGAGCGCGCGCGCGGCTCATTACCGCAAACGCTTCCTCTAAAATCGCCGCCGCCTCTGCCGCGGTGATCGGGTTTGCTATGTCAGCGCCGTCGGTGCCCGCGCGAATTGGGAAACGGTTTGTGCCCGCTCCATCGGAGAGGACATAGGCATCAGGGTTGGAAAACTCCGCAGCCGTCGATGGCCGTAGGCCAGAGGCTTCGGTGCCATAGGCGGCCCCGGCGCGAATTGTTCCATCGGTGTATCCACGCACCGCGACCAGAGTGCCCGCCGTACCCGTGAAACTGGCGCCGGCGACATCGCTTAGGCCCGCGTATGTCGCGTCGGTATAACGAAGTGACGTACCGTCTGCAGAAATCCGGTCGGCACGAATACTGACAGGCGCTTCAAAGCCGATGGTCCCGGCCAATGCGATGGATTCATCTGCATCAATATCAACGTCCAGAGTGTTAGGATCAAAGCCGTAAACTCCGTCGGCTGAGACCCCGATACCGCCCACGATCACGCCATTCTTATACAGCGGAAAGCCGCCAGGATCGGCCGAAAGCCCCAGCGGTGAACGCTGAGGTCCGATCATGCCGTCATCGAAGCGTGATGAAAGGTCGGAACACGGCAATTGACTAAATTGAACCCCAAATAGCGGCCCGCTTTCCAAACCCACCGTGGTTGGCGCAGGGGGAAAGTGCTCCTGCACGATCTGCGATGCGACCCGGCTGGAGAAAGCGTTGCCGCCACTCGACAAATACGCTCCCGTTATCGCCTTGGCGATAGCAGCAGCTTCGGCAGGCACCGGCAGCCCCTGAATATCGATATCTTGGCCGTTGGGCGCACCCGTTATGGTCGCATTTTGCGGTGCATTTGGCATACGAAAAACCGCCAGCACGTTGCCGGGCCGATCGACAACTGTGATCACCGCCGCTTCGCCTTGCGCTGCTGCTTGCGCGGCAGCCTGGGCAATCACAGTTTCAACCTCTGCAGTGGACAGGCTTTCAGCCGCCGGAAAAGCAAACAACTGCCCCGTCGGCGGGGGCGTCGGCGAAGGCGGTGTGAGCGGGCCATTGCCCGTTCCGCCGCCCGACGGCGCGGAACCTCCTCCACCACAAGCGGCAAGCACCAAGAGTGGTGCACCAACAAGCTTTTTCCACCCCCGGGTCATGGCTACTGCAACCTTCGAATAGCGGTCGTGGCAGAATTCAGCGCGGTGCGGAAATCGGCGGGTCGATAAGTGTTTGGCTCCTCAACCGCCGCATAGGCGCGGTTGATGTTGGCGCGAATTCCGGCAGCAGCCCCTGCGGTCACCCGGCCATTCGTGACCAGTCCATTGAGCAAGGTATCAATTGCCATCACGGCCTGCACAGACCCCGAATAGTCAGTGAACCGGGCGCGTGTTGCGTTTGCACCGATAATCTCAATCACCCGGAATGCATCGGCATCAATATAGGCGCGCTGGCTAAGCGCGTTGGAAAGGGACCGAGCGCGCTGCGAAAGCATGCCCGCCGCCTCACGAGCAGCTACGGGATTTCCATCGCCCATCGCACGGTGGAAGTTCCGACTGGCCTCTCGGAAGCTCTCAGCCTGACCGGGCACCAAAGCTCCAGAGACCGCTGAAAGCATTATGATATTTTCATCGTTGAAAGGCGGATTACCAAATGGGATCGGGCGGTCCGGATTCGCTTCGAACGTTAAGCGCCGGCGATCAGCGTCTTGAATTTCGCGGTGGCAACTATGGCAATCGTAGAAATAGAGCTGCGGGAAAGCCCCTTCCATTCCAAACTTGGGCTGCGCGAATAGGCGCGTCGCACGGCGAACTGCCTCTGCCTGACCAACAGCCCAAAAACGAACGGCATTCGGCTTGCGTTTGCGCGACATGTAATCGTCATCAACATCGTGATGCTGCTGCAGCGCGCTGAATAGGTCGAGCTCAAATGAAACACGCGGATGACCAGCCGCCATCATCGAGTGAGTGACGAATTGCCCCGTACTTTCAGAGCCATAGTGACAATCTAGGCAAACATTGGCGCGGATTTGAGGGTTTTCCAATGGGGCCAAGCCGTCAGCGACGTTGGAGGCATGCGTTGCAGGACGCGCATAGTGACTGGCCAGCCAGCCTTCCGATGCGCCATGACAACTTTCACAGCCAACACCATCGCTCAATTGAAAACGATCGCCGCGCTGCGACGATGGAGCATAGGTTGCATGGCAGCCCAAACATTCAGGCGCGCGGGTCGCTGGACCAATTCCAAGGCTGCTCGCAATTTGTTGACCGCGGCGTCCAGCAAGAACGGCGTAGGCGCGGCTGTGGGCACCGCTGGCGGAAGAGGGCTCTTGCCATGTTGCAATCTCGTCTTGCCTAACGACAGAACCGTTGCCCTCTGCACGGCCATGGCAGGTTGAACCGGCACAGCTGGCAACACCTTCGAACGTGCCGTTCCCTGATGCGATAGTGGCTGGATAGATTGCAATAAGGCCAAGCACCGCAAACAACCGGAAAATTCCGGTGCTTCTGCGGCGCAAGGAAGCGATGAACCCCCAATTCGGCTTTGATACTGTCACCCCATTCCCCCCACGAGATGGCTTAACTTTGCTCTTTTTTCGGCCTTGCGCAAGCCTTTGATGGTTTGCGTAAGTCCAACGCTGCAAGCTGAGAACCGCAATACAAATAGCGGTCAATTCAACCTGAGGCTTGTATAGTCCCGCCAAGTCGCGGGCATTTCGCCAACGACTCTACCGCAGTCCCTTGATTCCTAGCCCTTTGTCACAAGCTTGCTCGCGCTATGCAACCTTCAATGCGCAGATTTCCCAATTGGCTCACCAACTGGGCATGAACGCCGAATGGCACCCATGCCTTTGATAGATAAGCTTTCGGCAAAAAAGCACGAACCCTCTTTCGCCTGGCGGAAACCCTTGTCATGCTCTCACATCAATCACTGATGGGGAGCAAATGGGCAATGACCACACCGCCAATCGCCTTGGGCACTGATGGTTTTTACCATCCAGAAACAGAGGAAGACGTGATCGCTCTCATCAAATTTGCGCGGTCAAATTCGTTGCAAGTTCGAGGCAGAGGCGCAACACATTCGGTCGCGTGGAGCATCTATACTGACCCTGCCGGCGGAACGCCGCCGAACCGCACGCTTCAGCAAACTCCGCCGGCCGGTGAGGTCAATTTGGCGTTTGATCAGATGCGCGACATCGCGTGGATCGACGAGGCGAACGGCGTAATCGAAGCCGGTCCCGGAATTAATTTGGGTTGGGACCCACAGGACCCTTTTGGTGTCTCGACGCTCGAGAACAGCTTGCTGCACCAGATTTTTGAAAAAGGCTGGGCGGTCAACACCTTGGGCGGGATCACTCATCAAACCTTGGCGGGTTTTACCGCGACCGGTTCGGCCGGAGGGTCGACGCGTTATGCTTGGGACAACGCGATCGCTTATCGGATTGTTGATGGTCTGGGCAATGCGGAATGGATCGAAGCCGACAACCCCGATTTTGCCGCATATGGCACTTCGATGGGGCTGCTTGGCATTGTAACACGGATCCGGATGCAACTGGTCCCCATGTACAATATCAAAGGGACAGAGATCACCACGCCTCTTAGCGGCGAAACGGCTCCGATGGATTTCCTTGGCGATGGGACATCGTATACCGGTCAGCCAAGCCTTGAAGGCTATCTCAAAGAGCAGCCTTACACGCGGGTTGTGTGGTGGCCGCAAAAGGGGGTGGAGCGGATCCAGACATGGCAAGCAAAACGGACGCCTGCCTCCGATGATGACCTCAGCCCCTATGAGCAATTCCCGCCAAACTTGTTCGGGCAGACACAAATGTTCTTTGGCTCGGTGGTGTTTGTCCTGTTTGGCAACAACAATCCGTTTCGCATCATCAGGCTGATTTGGCAGAAGGCGGGCGTCTATCTGGAAAACCTTGGCTATGCCTTGCGCCAAAGCAACAAGAGCGGGCTTTCGCGTTTCTTCACCTACCTGCTTGGCTGTTTGGTGAGCATTGTTGTGTCCGCCTTGATTGTGGTGCTGGCTTTCTTGAGCGGGCTTGTGAGGGCGGCGTTTCCAATATTGTTGCCAGCGTTCAATCCCATGACCGGGAAGAAAAAGAACAAGAAAACCACATTCAACGACTATTATTGGCGTTCTTTGTGCATGGACAACACCGTCAGCGATGGCTTGTTGGGTACCGAATTCACCGAGATTTGGGTTCCTATCCAGCACGCGCAAAAGGTGATGAAAGTGTACCAGGCGATGTTCAAAAAGGACGGCTATGCGGCGACCGGTTATTTCTCAACAGAGATCTATGGCGGGCCGCCCACCCCAAGCTGGATGCATCCGGGATACACTGATGGCAGTGATGCGTATAAGGATGGCTGCGTTCGGATCGACGTGTATTGGTTCCGCGATAACAAGGGCGTTCCCAATATGGATGAAGGCTTCCTAGACAAATATTGGGAAGCTCTGCTCGAGCACAAAATCCCATTCCGTTTGCATTGGGGCAAGTTCGTTCCGCGATATGATTTTGCCGATTGGGCAGCCTATTACAAAGCCAACCTGCCGCGCTTTGACGATTTTATGGCTCTGCGCCAGTTGCGCGATCCCGATGGCCTGTTCTTTACCGATTACTGGAAAAAACGGCTAACCGGAGCCGTGTGACGCGGGTGATTGGGCGGGACCACAAAGGCCCCGCCCTCATCCAATTTATGAAAGGCTGATATGCCGTTTCATATGGTGATCGACGTTGCCAAATTCGGAATCGAAGATGGTCAAACGCTTAAAGTAGCTACCGATTGCAAGTTCATCGGTCATACCCATGCCGCCATGGATCTGGATCGCTTCCTGACCAATGTGATGCGCGGCTTGGCCGATACGGACCTTCGCCGCCGAGGCAGCCAGCTTACGCTGTTTCTCAGACCCATCGAGCCGCAATGTGGCCAGATATGTCAGCGATACCGCTTGCTCGTATTCTGTGTACATATCGACCATGCGGTGCTGCAGCACTTGGAACGAACCGATTGGAACGCCGAATTGCTTGCGCTGGCGCGAATATTCAACGGTCATCGCATGAGCCACCTTCATAACGCCGCACACCTCTGCGCATTGCGCTGCGATGGCTTCGTCAGTGACTTGCTCGATCAGCGGCAAGCCAGCGCCTTCTTCGCCAATTAGTGCTTCGGCAGGCACAGACACGTTTTCGAGATAGACCTCTGACGCGCGGCGACCATCCACGGTGGGATAGTCGCGCGTGACGACACCAGCAGCGGACTTGTCGATCACAAAAACCGAAACACCGCCGCGGTCGCGCCGTTCACCAGAGGTGCGCGCGGTGACGACCAAATGCGTGGCCCAAGGTGCGCCAACGACAACAGCCTTGTGGCCGTTCAAAACATAGCCGCTGCTGTCTTTTTTCGCGGTCGTTTCAAGATCGGCATAGTCATAGCGGCCGCGCGGCTCTGCATAAGCAAAGGCATAAATCCGGCTGCCATCGACGATCCCGCCGATATGCTCTTCCTTTTGCGCGTCGGTGCCCGCGTGCTTTAGAAAGCCGCCAGCGCAAACCACGGTCGGCACGAATGGCTCCACGACAAGGCCTTTGCCAAATTCTTCCATAACAACCATCGCATCAACTGCGCCGCCGCCAAAGCCGCCATCGGCTTCGCTGAACGGCATGCCGAGGATGCCAAGCTCTGCCAATTGCGCCCAGATTTCGGGGCGCCATCCAGCTTCGCTTTCGACAACGCCGCGGCGTGTGTCCCAGTCGTAATTTTCGCGCACAAGCCGTGAAAGGCCATCGCGCACCATTTCTTGTTCTTCGGTAAAATTGAAGTCCACTGATACTCTCCGGTGTCGCTCTACCCCTTAAAGGCCGAGGATCATTTTCGTGATAATGTTGCGCTGAATTTCGTTCGATCCGCCATAGATCGAAGTCTTGCGCATGTTGAAATACGTCGAAGCGGCGTGCTGCGCATATTCGGGACCGACGGGATATTCGTTCGATCCATTGTCCGCGATGCTGCCATAAAGCGGCGTCCCGTATGATCCGACAGCTTCCAGCGTCAGTTCAGTCAGACGCTGCTGAATCTCGGTCCCTTTGATCTTTAGAATCGAGCTTTCTGGTCCCGGACCTTTGCCCGCTTGCTCACCAGCAAGAGTGCGCAGTTCGGTGATTTCGAGCGCCGCCAAATCGATCTCCAACTGGCTCACTTTGCGCGCAAAATCGAAATCGCTCATCAACGGCTCGCCGTCGAGAACTTCTGACCCTGCGATCTCGCGCAGCTTCTCAACCCCGCGCTTGGACCGGGCAACGCCGGCAATACCACTGCGCTCATGCGCGAGCAGGAATTTGGCATAGGTCCAGCCTTGGTTTTCGGTACCAACCAGGTTTTCTACCGGTACGCGAACATCGGTGAGCCACGTCTCATTCACCTCATACCCGCCGTCGATCAACTTGATCGGACGCACTTCGACGCCCGGCGTGTTCATGTCGAGCAAGATGAAGCTGATCCCCTCTTGCGGTTTCGCTGCATCGGGATCGGTCCGGCACAGGAAAAAACCCCAATCGGCGTGCTGCGCCAATGTTGTCCAAGTTTTCTGACCATTGAGGATGTAGTGATCGCCATCACGAACCGCAGTCGTCTTGAGCGAGGCCAAATCCGAACCCGCGCCGGGCTCTGAATACCCTTGGCACCACCACACATCACCCGATCGGATGCCGGGCAGATGCCGTGCCTTCTGCTCTTCATTGCCGAATGTGTAGATCACTGGGCCAACCATCGAAACGCCAAAGGGAAGCGGCATCAGCGCGTTCACACGGGCGTTTTCTTCACCCCAGATATAACGCTGAGTCGGCGTCCAACCGGTCCCGCCATATTGTTCTGGCCAAGCGGGAACGGACCAGCCTTTTTCTCCCAAAACTTTATGCCATGCCACAAAATCTTCGGGCGACAGGTCTTCGCGAAGGCCGGTATCGCCGAGGTGTTTGGGATAGTTGGCCTCGATAAAGGCTCGCACTTCCTCACGGAACGCCACTTCTTCGGGCGTGAACTCAAGATTCATTGGGTTTCTCTCCAAAACTGAATTTTGTCTCGACCCGTCTGCCACGAGCTAGCCCGTGCTCAAAGTCGAATCGCATCGAAAACTACGGAAAATCGCAAGTTTTGGCCTCAATCGGTCTGAAAAAAGCGGCGACCAAGCATAAATGCCGCTGCGATGAACCAAATCGTGACCGCTCCAGCGAAGAAAACCATCGCCGGTCCGGCCCAGCCAATGAGGATCAACACTGCCAAAACCAAGGCATAAACGTCGCGCGATGTAATCTTGGCGAGCACCGCCATGATCGGCGAGGATGTCGCACTCGCTTCGTGCTTCAATGCGTCGAAATTAAGCGGCCCGCCTTCGCGCACAGAAAGGAACCCCAGAACAGCCAAGCCGGTCATAAGCAGGGCCAACCCGGCCAAACCCGCCTGCCCAGCAGCAACCTCTCCGCTCAACCAAAGATTGACGCTCACGCCTGCGATGAATGCAAAATTGGTCGCCGCATCGCTGGCCGTGTCCAAACTCGCGCCAAGCTTTGACGTTCGGAAAGTCGCCCGCGCAATCTCCCCATCCACACCATCAATGATTGAGGCCAGTTGAAACAGAAACGCGCCCGCTAATAAGCCGATGTACCCACCAAGAAACAAGCACAGCGCCATGGCGACACCCAATGCACCGGCAAGGACGGTCGCATGAATGGGGCGTAACCAATCAATTTTTAGCAAATGGAATGAACAAAATTGAGAGATCGGGCGGTTTATATGTCGGGAAACAAACCCGTCCGTGGGCTTGCCAGTTTCGGCGATAATCTGGCGGCTGATTTTCCTGAGACGAAGGGACGTGCCTGCGTCATCTGCACCCCTTCTTTTGGATGCGAATTCCTCCAAGGGTAGCGCGCGAACGCTAGAAGGGTTTTCCAAACAACTCACCGCGTCGACCGCACGAATTGCCCTGCGGTTCATCGCAGCTTCAAACGCAGAACGCGCAATCCGTGCTTCGGGGACAATCCGCTTCAATTCGGATTGGATCCGGTCAAAATCATCCCATCGGCCCGGCACAATCATCATCAAGTCTTTCGAAGGATCGATCACATCCGCCCGCGACGCAGCCAAATACGCTCGAGCCGCGCAGGAAACTCCAGCGACCAAAGTGTTGGCAACCGCCGCACTTTCGAACACAAGGGACGGGTTCGTCATATCATTCCGATCCGAAATAAAACTGCCGGATGTCACCCGCTCATGCCCCATTCTAAAAAGCCAATGAGCTCCAATGCTCGGATGCAAGTTCATGAGCAAGCCTGAACAAGCGCATTCTGGAGTAGCCCGCCCAGCTGAATTGGAGGACTGGCTCAACGCCAATCTGTATCATCCGCTGTCATTGCGGGTCGCACGGATCCTTCAAAACACATTTATCACACCAAATGCTGTCTCCGTCGCTGGCGGCTTGATGGTGGTCGCAGCGGCAGTCGTATATTACAATGTGCCCGGAGCAGTCGGGGGCATCCTGGGTCTGCTCTTTCACATGGGCTGGCACGTGCTCGACGGCGCAGACGGTGACTTGGCGCGCTTGACCGGCCGAACCAGCGCATTGGGAGAAGTCATCGACGGTGCCTGTGATTATGCCGGGCACCTCATTCTTTATTTGACCTTGGCTGTGATTTTGGCGTTTGAATTCGGCTGGGTCGGCGGCGCCTTGATCATCGCGGCAGGTATCGCGCGCGCGGTCCAAACCGTTTTCTTCGAAACACAGCGGCGTCAATATCAGTATTGGGTCTATGGCGTGCCTTGGCTGCGCGTGACGACGCCATCCGATGACGAGACTTCGCCCACATTGTTGCAAGCCGCAACGGGTTCGTATTTGCGATTGAGCATCGCCCTATGCGCAGGAGGCCGGCGACTGGACGCCTTGATTGACCGTTTGCCCCCGCAGGAAAGGCAAATTGTAAGAGTAAATATCAAAGCGCAATTGCAACCGATGATCGAGCGGCTCTCTATCCTCTCATCAAACTATCGAACATTGGTGATCGGCGGCGCGATGATAGCCGGCGAGCCCATGATAATAGTGGTTTTTGAACTGCTCGCGCTAGGTGCAGCCTTATTTTTCTTATGGCAGCAAGCGCGACGTCAAATCGCCCTGCTCGCCGATCAAGTCTCTGCAAGAATCGAGCGGTAGATCGCCACATTTTTGCGAGCAAAATCATGCCACCGCAATTCAGCTGCGCGCTTTATGCCAGCCGCGCGCATGGTGTCAGCCTTTTGCTTGTCATTCCAAACCTCAATCATTGCGTCGGCGATCGAGCCTTCGCAGGCCGGATCGACAAGTTTGGCCGCACCGCCGGCCACTTCTGGCATCGCGCTCAAATCACTTGTTATGACCGGACAACCGCATCCCATTGCTTCGGCTATTGGGTTGCCAAACCCTTCGCAAAACGATGGATGGACCAGGAATTTCGCTGCTGAATAAAGCTGCAACAGAAGGCTCTCGTCCACGGGTCCTGTAAACCGAACCTGGCGGGCAACACCCAATTCTTGCGCGGCGGCTTCAAGTTCCTGCGTTCGCGGGCCCTGCCGCTGCACTAGCACAAGAATTTTGTCCTCTTGCCCTGCAAAGGCTCTCGCGAAAGCGCGCAGTGCACCCTCATGGTTTTTGTAGGGGGCGAATTGGCCAACGACGAGCGCGAATTGCGCGTCTTTTGCAATATCAAGGCGTGAAAGCGCGAGCGCAGAATTATCGACACGCCTAAACCGCGGCGACACACCAGAGCGCGTAACTGCAATGCGCTCTGCACATTCGGGAAAGCGCTCCAAAATGGCGTTTTTCGTCGCCTCACTCACCACTGCAATCTTGTCGGATTTCGATAGCGCGCGCCGTATGCCTTGGCCGTAAAAACGGCGCTTAACGTGACCATATGCAGACGGGTCGCACCAATCGGGGTTCGACAACCACATGATGTCGTGAACACTCGTCACAGTCTGCATGGGCAGGCGTGCTGGCAAAATGTTGGCCACCGCATGAAACACATCGCAGCCAGAAAGGTCCGCCAATTCTGGCAAGAACCACATACTTGCCGGACTGTTAGCACCGACAAGGACACTTTGCTCAGTCACATTTGGCGTGCTGCTCAGCGGCCGTTTCACTTGCGGATTTTTGAGCAGCCGAAAGTGCAAATCCGGTGCAAGGGCCGGAGCGTGATCAATCAACCCCCGAACCACCTCAGAAACGCCGCTGGGACGCGCGCCGATATAGCGGCAATCTATGCAAATCGTCGGTATTTCAGCACCTTCACGCTCAATTTCTGCATTGCTGAATCAAACCGCAGTGCAACAGTGGCTGCATCCTATCCGAGGGATTGCAAGAACGTCAAAGTTGTGAGGAACATAGGCGATGTCCGCTAAGCGTGTAGAAATTAAGTTAAACCGCACCACTGGCTTCGATCAAGGTTGAAAGATGCCGGGTTCTGCGCCAACCCATTTCGAGGCAATTTACTTAGGTATTGGCGAGTTGACGCTTTGAGGAGGGAGCGACCGCGCGGCAAGACAGCAATACGGGCTCCGGTCGTGCGGGACATTAGGCTGCTTCAGAAAGGTCAGTAATGACACCAATTAGGGTCGCAATCGTAGGGTTAGGCAATTGTGCCAGTTCTTTGGTGCAGGGCGTGACGCGCTACCGCGAAGCCCCCTCACCCGCCGGGCTGATACAAGAACACGTCGGCGACTACTCAGTTGGCGATATCGAGATTGTTCTTGGAATTGATGTTGATGCCCGCAAGGTAGGCCGCGATGTTTCGGAGGCCGTCTTCGCCAAACCCAACAGCACCGCAGTTTTTCAGCCGAACATTCCAAATTTGGGCGCGCCAACAATCATGGGGCGCCGGCTCGACGGCGTCGCTTCGCATATGGCCGACGCTGGCGAAAATGGTTTTATCGTCGATGATGCTCCAGAGGCGACACACGAGAGCATCACAGAGGCTCTGCGCGAACGACAGGTCGATGTGTTAGTCAATTTCCTTCCCGTGGGGTCGCAAAAAGCGAGCGAGTTTTACATGACCTGCGCACTCGAAGCGCAGGTGGCCGTGGTCAATTGCATCCCGGTGTTCATCGCCAGCGATCCCAAGTGGGAGGCCCGTTTTCGGCAAAAGGGACTGCCGATTGTGGGTGATGACATAAAGGCACAGATGGGCGCCACTGTTGTGCACCGGATGTTGAGCCAGTTGTTCGCGTCTCGCGGTGTAGGGGTTGATCACACCTATCAGCTCAATACCGGCGGCAACACCGACTTCATGAACATGATGGATCGAGACCGCCTCACCTCAAAGAAAGAATCAAAGACACAGGCCGTCCAAAGCGCGCTCGCAGAGCGTCTAGCCGATGCCGATATTGTGATTGGCCCGGCCGAATACGTCCCTTGGCAAAAAGACAACAAGATCTGTTTTCTGCGGATCGAAGGCGAGCAATTTGGCGGTGTCCCGATGCACATGGAAATGCGGCTATCGGTGGAGGACAGCCCGAATGCGGCCGCCTGTGTGGTGGACGCGATCCGTTATTGCCGGTTGGCGATTGAGCGGGGAGAGGCAGGCGCATTGACCGGGCCTTCTGCATATTATTGCAAGCATCCCCCGCAGCAAATGCCCGAAGAGCAAGCAGAAAAGCTGCTGGCCGCACAATATGGGGCCTATTCTTGCGCCGCTGAATAATCCTGCCGAGGAATGCCGCCCTTGATCCCCTCATACACCCACGAACGGACTGATTTCTTGATCGACACTGCAATCATTCTTGCCGCGGGTTTTGGCAGCAGGCTTTCCGCTCGCGGCGTCTCTAAACCGCTTGTGCAAGTGCGCGGTGTATCGCTCATCGAGATTTCGGTGCGGCAGGCCCTAGCCGCTGGAGTGACGCGGATCGTAGTGGTGACCAGCCACGAAGCGGCCTTGGTCGAAGCAGAGCTGGTTTCGATATCGGCACGCCTTGGATGCGAGATCATTGCGAGACGCCTCGATGATTGGAGCAAGCCCAATGGCTGGTCGGTCATCGAAGGGGCAAGGGGGCTGTCTGAACCGTTTTTATTGATGATGGCCGATCACATTTTCGGCGATGGGCTGCTGGCACGGCTAAGCCAGCAATCGCTCGAAGCTGAAGATGCAATTCTTGCCGTAGACCGCGCCGACAACCCTCTGGTCGATCCCGATGATGCAACATGGGTGGCGCTTGGCCAAGGCGGCCGAATTCGCCGCATTGGCAAGGAAATTGCGGATTATGACGTGGTCGATTGCGGCGCTTTCTTGGCGAATGCAAAGCTGCCGCTCGCCATTCAATCCGCAATTGACGCAGGCAAATCTGGGACCCTGTCCGATGGCATGCAAGTGCTAGCCGACATGGACCGAGCAAGCATTGTGGATGTGGAAGGCGCATGGTGGATCGACGTGGATGATCCGCGCGCGCATGACCTCGCGACCGAGCAAGTGCCCGCTCACTTGGGCCTGTTCGCTGACGGTCCGCGTGTTCCCGCCGGAGCAACCCGTGCAGCATAATCGGCGCGATATTTTGCTCGATGTGACCCGGCTTGTTTCGCGCAGTTGGACCGGGCGTCAATCCACCGGGATCGACCGGGTTTGTTACGCCTATCTGCGGCATTACCGCGACCGGTCGCTCGCGGTTATACAGCATCGCGGTGTCGTGCGGGTATTGGGACCCCGTCGTTCAGAAACCCTTTTTCGAATGCTGCTTGGACCATCCAAAGGGTTTCGCGCGAAATTTACTGCGTGGGCCCCTGCTGCGTTGTTTGGAGTAAGCCAGCCGCGCGGACTTCATGGCCTAACCTATATCAACGTGAGCCACACCGATTTCGACCTGCCTGAACATTTTGATTGGGTGCGAGTGAACAAGCTCCGCTCGATTTACTTCGTACACGACTTAATTCCGGTGCGTTGTCCGCAATTGTCGCGTCCCCATGCGGTTGCTCGTCATACAGGGCGGGTGCGGTCCGCACTTTGCAATGCCGACCAGATAATCGTGGCGTCTCAAACCGTGGCCGATGACCTTTCGGCCTACGCCAACGCTGAAAACCTCCCTGCACCTCCAATCGCTGTGTCGCATATTTCCGGCGAGAGGTTTTCGCCAATCAAGCATTCAGCGAAGCAGTCACCCTTCTTCCTATGCGTTGGTACGATTGAACCCCGTAAGAACCATCGGCTCCTACTCGACGTCTGGAACAAGCTGACATCGGATATGGGGCGCTCTGCTCCGCAATTGCTGATTGTTGGTCAGCCCGGCCCAAGGACGGGCGAAATTTTGGCGGCAGCCGCATCCCAGCCAAACATTGAATTTCTCGGCCATTGTTCTGATGAAGAATTGGCAGTGCTGATGAATGATTGCACTGCGCTTTTGATGCCTAGCCAAGCCGAAGGGTTTGGACTGCCCGTTGTCGAAGCCCTTGAGTTGGGCACCAATGTGATCGCGAGCGACAGCGCGATCTTTCGCGAAATCACCCAAGGGATGGCCCAATTGATCGATCCTGTCGATGTGGATGCATGGTCCCATGCAATCGCAAGACTTGCTCGCGAACATCGATCAGGTGCTTGGAATGGCGCCGCTAAAACCGAACGAGCCAAACGCTTCTCCCCACCAACATGGGACGCGCATTTCGCCAAAGTGGACCGCGCAATCTTGGCCCACAGCGCAGCCGCAACCTTGAAAAGCGATGCAGCATGTGAAAGCAGCCTTGCAGCATGACGCAACGGTTCAAGACAATAAACACTCTATCGATCATCACGGTGATCATTCCGACAATCTTGGCGGTGCTGTATTACGGCCTCTTCGCTCAGGACATCTACGTGTCGGAATCGCGTATTATTGTGCGCAACCCCACCCAATCGACCCCCTCACCGCTTAATCTCGCGCTCGATCGAACTGGCTTTGGCACAGTCAATGATGGCAACAATTCGGTCGTGGCTTACCTTCAATCGCGTCAAGCGATCGATCAGGGCAACGAAGACGGCTTAATCACTGATGCTTATAGCGATGAGAGCATTTTCTGGCTGGACCGGTTTGGGGCGTTCGGGGCGGAAAGCAACGAACAATTCTATCGCTATTTTTCAGACATGCTCACTGTGGATGAAGGGGCAACCACGCAAGTCCTTACTATAACCGTCCGCGCCTTTGATCCCGAGCAGGCTCGGACCATCAACCAGCGGCTTGTGACGCAGTCGGAAGAACTGGTGAACAGCCTTTCGGGAAGAGCGCAGGCGGACCAGATATCCATTGCCGAAGGTGAAGTGGACGAGGCCGCCGAAGCCGCGCGATTGGCAGCGCTCGAACTCGCCAGGTTCAGGGATACGAGCGGAATTGTCGATCCGGTGCAGCAATCCGAGGTTGGATTGCAGATGATCTCAAAACTTCAAGACGAATTGATCGGAGCGCAAACACAGCTTCGTCAATTGCAGACCTACACGCCGCAAGCTTCTCAGATCCCGTTTCTCCAAACGCAGGTGCGCGAATTGCAGGGGCAGATATCGCTTGCGCGCAGCGAGCTGACGGGCGGGCGGGAATCGCTGTCATCGGCGCTGGCTCAATATCAAGAGTTTGAGGTTAATGCGCAATTCGCCGAAGCACAGCTGGCCGCGGCACGCGCCGGTCTACAAGAGGCCAAGGCCGAAGCCAGGCGCAAGCAAGCCTATCTCGAACAAATCTCCGCGCCCAGCCTGCCAGATTATGCGGTCGAACCGCGCAGAATCCGCAGTGTCATTGCAACCTTTCTTCTGGGCCTGCTGGCATGGGGAGTGCTCTACATGCTCGCCATTGGAGTGCGAGAGCACCGCGATTGATGGCAAGCCGGCCGCATCCCGACGCGAGTTTTGCGAGCAGTTTGCGGGTGCAATTGCGCGTAATCGGGGCATTGCTGCGGCGGGAAATGCTGACCCGGTTTGGCAGGCACAACATCGGCTTTATGTGGCTTTTTGTGGAACCGATGCTGTTCACGGTCGGCGTCACAATATTGTGGACCGCGACAAAGTCTTTTCATGGCAGTGACCTGCCCATCGTGGCATTCGCGTTGACCGGATATTCGAGCGTGCTGCTCTGGCGCAATATGCCGGGCCGCTGCATCGGCGCCTTGCAGGCCAATTTGCCGCTAATGTACCATCGCAATATCAAGGTAGCCGACATTTACGCCGCCCGGCTGCTTTTGGAATTTGGTGGAGCGACCATATCCTTTGCGGTGCTGGCCATGGTGTTTATCGCCGTCGAATGGATGTCCCCACCCGATGACTTTCTCAAAGTCTTCGCAGGGTGGCTTCTCATTGCTTGGTTTGGCGCGGCCTTGGCGATGGGCCTAGGTGCACTGTCGTATTTGAACGATCTGGTTGAAAAACTCTGGCACCCATTCTCTTACCTGCTCTTCCCTCTATCGGGTGCGGCGTTCTTGGTCGCCGCATTGCCGGTTTTCGCTCAAGACATCGTGCTATGGATCCCGATTGTTCACGGCGTGGAAATGGTGCGAGAGGGGTTTTTTGGGTCAAAGGCGCGGGCCATTTATGATCTTGGCTATCTGGTCCCATTCAACTTGATGTTGAGTGTTATATCTCTGATAATCTTGCGCTATGTGTCACGCAGGGTGATCCCAGAATGACCGGCACTCCAATGATCAGCGTGCGCGACCTGCACAAGACCTACACCACGCGCTTTGGCAAAAACGTCGTGCTTGATGGTGTGAACTTCGACCTTGAAAAGGGTGAGCGGCTCGGAATATTGGGCCGCAACGGCGCGGGCAAATCGACCATGATCCGATTGATCAGCGGTGCGGAACGGCCGACTTCGGGAACCGTCCAATCCTCTATGTCGGTGTCTTGGCCGCTCGCATTTGGCGGGGCATTTCAGCCCAATCTTACCGGGCTCGACAACATCCGTTTTATCAGCCGGATTTACGATCAGGATATCGAGGAAAACCTCGAATTTGTTGAGGATTTTGCGGAGCTTGGCCCCTACTTGGGCGAAGAGGTTCGCACCTATTCATCCGGGATGCGGGCGCGGTTGGCTTTTGCGATCTCAATGATCATCGAGTTCGACTGCTTCTTAATCGATGAAATTGGCGCGGTTGGCGATGCGCGATTTCACGACCGCTGCAATCAAGAATTGTTCCGCAAACGCGGCGACCGGGCGATGATCATCATTTCCCACGATGCTTCCTACATTCGCGACCATTGCACTCGCTTTGCCGTTCTGCATGGCGGAAAACTGGAATTGTTCGAAGAATTTGACACAGCCTACTCTCAATTCCGCATCAAAATCGGGATGGAGGCAAAAGATCGGCCCGGATTGATCGAGTGCCCAAGCAATCGCCGCGAGTTGATCGAGACAACGCACACGGTCGCTATGCTTGATGATCAATTCCGCGTCGCAGTCCAAGCGGCCGACTGGTGCCGCGATGATGGCGAGTGGGAGGAAGCCGAAGCCGGTTACAAAGATGCCCTCACACACTATCCTTATCAAAGGTCTTACTGGGTCCAAGCCGCTCACGCCGCAAAGGAAATGGGCAACGATATCAGCGCCGAAATTGGCTATCGCACCGCCATTGCGCTTGGTGAGGCCCATGCTGATGTGCGCGAGCATTTAGAGTTTGTGATGGGTCGCCAAGGTGTCAGCATTCAGGAACACCCCCCGCGGATCTATGCTGGCGTTGATGCAAAAGACGCCGCTCCTTCTGGCCCAGACATCATGGTGTTTGCTCGGGTCGCGTGGGGCGCGGAGGCGGTGGAGGACGCTGTCTTGCTGCAATTGCTACGCGAACATCCGACATGCGACAGCGCGCTGGCGGAGATGATGCGCGACCCGCGCTTTGGCGCACAGAGGTCCGCCTCGATGGATGCTGTGTCCGAGTTCCCTCTATGGCCCGCAAATATTATTGCGATCGCCTGCCCGTCTATGAGCCAAGAAGACAAACGTAAGCTCGCGCAGGAACCGGCCATGTTGAGCGACCCTTGGAACACGTTGCTGAACGCTGGCGGGTTCGCCGACTGGGATGCGGTCGGCAAAGCATTGGCAGAGGCCGCTTAGTGACAAATCCAACGACAACACAGGTGCTATCGTGGCCAGAATCCTAATTGATGGATACAATTTGGGGCTCGAAAAGGGCACCGGCGTTGCGACCTATGCCCGCAATCTCAGCTATGAGATTGGCAATCTGGGGCACCATGTCGATGTTGTTTATGGCAACCGCGCGAACCTTACGCGGGACAAGTTGCTGCAGGAGATATATTTCTTCGATTCGTCCGATGAAGAGCGTTTCAAGCTGCTAGAAATCATCGAACAAGTGCAGCAGGCGATCCAAGGACCATTCACCTTTCGCGCCAAAGAAGTTCCAATATCTGGGCGCGTCATAACGCGCACTTTTCAATCGAAGCTTCCCAACTTCGACACACTCTATAACGCGCCGGACCTCTTCACACGCGCACAAAGTGCATTCAAATTGTGGAAGCGCCCATCGCAGGTTCGCATACCGCAGAAACCTGATCTTGCGCATTGGACATATCCGATCCCGCTGCGCGTCAAAAAGCGGCCCAACATTTACACATTGCACGATGTCGTCCCGCTCCGGCTGCCTTACACCACGCTGGATCACAAACGACGTTACCTGCGCTTGCTGGAACAATTGGATAAAACCGCTGCGCATTTCGTGACTGTTTCCGAGAATTCAAAGCGCGACCTTGTCGATCTTGTTGGCATTTCTCCTGAACGGATCACCAACACCTATCAATCGGTGAGCATCCCAGCGAAATATCGCGACAAACCAGAGGACCAAGTGGCGCGCGAAGTCGAAGGGCTGACTGGTTTTGACTACAAAGGGTATTTCCTGTTTTGGGGATCACTGGAGCCGAAGAAGAACATCGGCCGTTTGATTGAGGCCTATCTGTCCTCAAAAGTGGACACCCCGCTGGTCATCGTCGGAGCGCAGGCTTGGAAGGCGGAACAGGAACTCAAATTGCTTGGTGAAACAGATACGGCCTATGCCAGCCTCGAACGGCGCAGGGGTGCGCGTAAGCGGGTTATTCAGCTGCCCTATGCGCCCTTCCCCCTGCTCGTCAGTCTAATTCGCGGAGCGCGTGCGGCGATGTTCCCGTCCCTTTACGAAGGGTTTGGCCTGCCCGCGCTTGAGGCGATGCTGCTGGGGACACCGGTGATATGCTCAAACACATCGTCTCTGCCAGAGGTGGCAGGCGATGCTGCTGTCATGGTGGACCCCTATGACACGCAAGCCATCACACAGGCTATTCGCGCGTTGGATGCCGACGCCGACATGCGTGAAGATTACACGGCGCGCGGAAAAGAGCGTGCGAAATTGTTTAGTCCCGAAATCTATCGCGACCGGTTGAAAGAGGTCTATGATCGGCATCTATAAACTGGATCGAGCAGGAGACATCGCATGCGCATTTCTAACCAAGCGATGATCGTCGCGCGGCGCCCGCGAGCAGCATACCGAGCCGCTGTACTCGCGGGCTGCTTTGCAGGCGTAACCGCATGTTCAAGCCTCGGCGGAGCAGGCCCATCGACCGGTTCGATACGCGATGCCGCACAGGAAAACTATTCAAACAGCGGCATCCAAGTCATTGATCTGGGACCCAATGTCCTTGGGCAATTGAATGCACACAGCGCCGCGACAAGCTTTGCAGAGGTCTTTGGCGACAGCGATATATCGGCAACTGTCATCGGTCCCGGCGATGTGCTCGACATCTCAATCTGGGAGGCACCCCCTGCGGTCTTGTTTGGGGCGACCACACCCGATCAACGCCTTGGTTCCCGCCTCGAAACCGCCAGCAGTGCGGACATTCCTCAACAGCAAGTGGGAGAAGACGGCAAGGTCACTGTGCCTTTTGTTGGCCGAATTGACGTGGCGGGCCTTGAACCCAACCAAGTCGAGGCGATTATCACGTCGCGGCTGTCCGGCAGGGCTAATGATCCGCAAGCGCTCGTCCGGCTCATTCAAAATGAAAGCCGCACGGTCACGATATTGGGCAGTGTTCCCTCCAGCGGCCGAGTTGTCCTTTCGGCGCGCGGCGAACGCCTGTTGGATGCTTTGGCGAGCGCCGGCGGAACCCGCGAACCCATCGAGCAATCGACCGTCCAGCTGACGAGGGGAACAACGCGGGTAACAATGCCGCTGGAACAAGTCATCGCAAACCCCAGCAACAACATTGGGCTGCGCGCGGATGACGTAATCACCGTTCAGCATAAACCGTTCAGTTTTGTCGCACTTGGCGCGGTTAGCAAGAATTCCGAAGTGCCGTTCGAAGGCGCGGGCATTAGCCTTGCCGAAGCCTTAGGCAGAGTGGGCGGGCTTAATGACCGCAGGGCTGATCTAAAAGGCGTTTTCGTCTTTCGAATGGAGACCCGCGAGGCAATCGACCAGTTCGCCGATGCTGCACAGCCAAGCACCGCCGATGGGCGCGTACCGGTCGTATACAACCTAGAATTGTCGAGCGCGCAAAGCCTGTTTTCGATGCAGGACTTTATGATGCGCGACGGCGATGTCCTTTACATCTCCACCGCGCCCGGCGTCGAATTGGAGCGGTTCTTAGGCGCCCTTTCCAGCACTGCGTTTTCAATAGTCGCGACAGGCAACGCACTCGACAACCAATAGACAATCAGCGGCAGGTGAACCGCCGTTGACTGTCAGAATTTGGTTGCCAATTACCCGAAGAACTCAACCGGGACTTGCTCGAACGGTTGCGAAGCAAAGTCGCCGGGACGCTGTGCGAACATCATCTCAACGTCTTCGCTGACGTGCAAAGGCGCATCTCTTGGGAAAAGCAAAGCAGAGACTTCCGCGCCAGATTCCTTGTCCGATGCTGTCGGTTCTGCGTTCTGCGCGCCGCCGCCAAACCAATCACCAAAGGTCGTGTCATCATAGCCATTGGCAGTAAGGTAATCGCGAACCTCTTGTTCGCTTTGGTAGTTAGCATAACGAATGTTGCCATCTTCGTGCATCAATGCGCGAAGGTAAGCTGTCCCGTCAGTAAGCGCAAAGAACACTTCTTGGATGCCATCACTGTCATAGTCGTCCGACCCTAGAACGCGGTTGATGTTCTCGATCTCAAGATCGTTCTGGAACCGTCGCTGGCTATCGTTATCGCTGCCTGCAACAACGTCGCCGCTTTCCACCAGTGGATCAATATAGATGCCGGCCACACGTGTCTCACCAGCCCAGCTGTGATCATCAAAATACACAAGACCATCAGGAGCGGTCCCTACAGTCGCGAAACGGCCAATCGCTTGGTTGACTAGGATTTGGTCCATGTCGCCATCGCCGTTCACGTCAGCCTCGCCAATGCGAAGCCACGATCCGTCACCGCCCAGCGCATTCCCATCAAAGTCGCGGATCGAATTCATCGCAGCTTGGTACACAGATGTGTCGGCGGTCGCGAAATTGACGCTAACCCCCTGCCCCGGCAGCAAACGCATCATTTCATCATCAAATTGCAGGAACTCGATGCCGGTCAAAGTGTCAGTGCCATCCGCGCCAACAACTTGGAAAACACCGGTTGATGTCTGAGTGACTGTGTAATCAGCCATATTTCCGCTAACGACCGCAGTATCAACATTGGACCCTCCGTCGATCGCATCGTTACCAGCGCCGCCGGTAAAGATGTTGCCAACCGAGTTGCCAATGAATTCATCATTGCCTTGCCCGCCAATCGCATTCTCGATCACAGTACCGCGCGCAATACTGACGTTGCCGATGCTGCCGCCAATGTTCGAAAATGTTTCAGCGTTCAGGTTGAAAAGCTGATCATCTGCAAACGTGGAGTAATTCAGCGTATCAACGCCGCCATTATCAATGATTGTGAAGGCCAAAAGATTGCCAGCGTTGTTCACTGTATCGGCGCTGACGCCGTAAACGGTGCGGCCGGTGTCGTTGTCGATGCCGTACGTGTTGTCGCCGGTACGCGTCGTTGTAACCGTGCCGTATGCTTGTTGGATCGCAACAAGATCTGCACTCATTGGCGTAAGCGTGAAGACACGGCTAAAGTTCTGGGCAGAAAAGAACGAGTTTTCGGTCTGGCTGAAATACGACATCACTGTCGTTGCCCATGAATCGTTCAGATAGAGCGCATCTTGATCGTAATTCGCATCTCCGTTGTAATTGCCGCCGTGACGCAGGCCGAGCGCGTGACCGATTTCGTGAATATAGGTTTGGAAAGAATAGCTGTCCAAAGTGGTGCCCGAATTCGCCAGCCAATCAGTCGAGACATTCACAGTCGCGCTCGTGATCGTAGTGCCTGTCCGGCTTGACTGCGCGAATGCTCCGTCTTCGGTGTCTTGGAACGTGATTTGAGCGCCACTTGTCACTTCTTGGAAAGCGATCCCAGTGGCGTCTGTCCAAAGCTCAAGCGCCTCACTTGCGAGGAACATGCCATCGGCGGTCAATGTGGTTATGTTGACAGTGATCGTATCGCCTTCTGTGGCGGCGAACCGGCGCAAATTGCTTACATCGCCGGTTGATCCATACAAAATCTGCGAAGCGATTTGGTCGTTGCTGAATTCTTCGAGCGGTGCGGCGATGCCTGCTGTGACTTGATAGTCGCCCTGTTCACCATCGGCCCAACCGCCAACGTCAAGGTAGAAGGTGCCGCTGGTCTGCGCGGTGAACCGAATGCCGGAATAAGTTCCGACACTGTCATCATTATAAGCCACTACATCGCCCGACGCCGTACGCAGTGTTAGCGTGGTGTCGACATCATTCGCACCGCCAGTGGCAGCGGTCGAGAATTCATATCTCTCCCCCGCAACGAGAGTAACCGCATACCAGTCACGGTCGCCGGTTTCTTCCAATTGGGCGGATGTGGCCGGATCGCCAATGGTAAGCGAGGCGGTCGTGGTCGCATCGGCGGCCTCGGCATCATCGACTGGGCGTGAACTCGAAAGCACATATTGACCAACAGCCGTGCCAAAACCTGTCACGTCGAGGAAGAATGTACCCGAGGTTGCAGCGGTGAATGTGATCTCTGAATACAGCAGCCGTGCACTGGTGTTCGCGTCATCGTTGCTTGTGATGGCCGCACCGGTCGCATCGCGCAGCGTCAAGATACTATCCGACAAGCCGCCGCCCGGCAGGTAAGTCGTGAATGTGTAGGTTTCGCCCGCCGTTAGGTTGATAGCGAACCAATCGCTGTCACCTGCTACTTCGAGGGTTTCGATCACAAATGCGCCAGGGGTTAGCGTTCCGGCGGTGTTTATCGAATTGTCGACATCCTCTGCAGACGGTGAGCCAACGGTTGCGATCAGGCCGATATTGCCGGCTTTTTCTCCGCCATCAAGGCTATGGCACGCTAGGCAGGCACAGCTGTTAACGTGCACGGCATCCTTTAGAATATCGTCAAAGACCACCACGCTGCCCACAGGGTCCCAACTAGGTGCCAAATTACCCGGATCGATTTCGAAGGTTTCTCTAAACACAATCGCTCACTCTTCTTGGTTACTCTGTGGAAGCCGCTTTGCGGGCATCTTCTGATTGGATTGCCTCCGCAGCGGAGACCGCCAGCCGCTCAACGTCACTCAAATTCAATGGCCGGTCCATAACATCAACCGAAATGGTTGGATATGTCGCCGGGTCGGATCCGGTCATCTTCGCGATGCTGGCGTTGATTGTCCCGGTCTTCTCAATCTCGATAGACATCGCAAGATTGGAGCCGGCGCCCTCGTCCTCCATTGCTTCTGAAAGCTTGGCTTCAAAGAGGTTGCAAATCTGCGTTTCGGTGGCGCTTTCCGAAAGGAATTGCGCACCCTCAACGGTGCAGGATTCGCCTGGGTTGCTGGTCATGCAGCCGCTTTGAAGCGTTGCGGCAAGCAAGGGCAAAGCTGCTGATAGTACATTTTTCCCCGACATTGGCGTCCCGAACATCTCTCACCGAACCTACATGGCTAATCGCGATTGGGTTACCAAATGCGATCCGCAGATACTTAATGCTAAGACTTTTGCCCGATTCTCATCCATTTTGAAAGGCTAAGTCCCCGAAGGAAAGCACAATTGACCGCAAATCTCCGCGCCTTGTTACCCAAAGAACTCAATTTGCGGATCAACAAGCGCGTTGGGCAGTGCTTCCACGGGTGATTGGACGAAGAATTGCCCCAAGCTCGTGATATCTGGTTCTGAACCATTGGCATCGCTGCGATTGAACGATGGCTCGATTGCAGCTCCCGCGTTCTCCGCCGCGCTTGCGCCGCTGCTGCTGCCAAACCAATCTCCAAACGTTGTATCATCATACCCGTTGGCGGTTAGGTAATCGACAACCTCTTGTTCTGATTGATAATTGGCATATCGGATATTGCCATCATCATGCATCAAAGCGCGCAAATACGCTGTTCCGTCGGTGAGCGCGAAATACACTTCTTGAATGCCATCATTGTCGTAGTCGTCGGCCCCCAAGACACGGTTGATGTTCTCAATTTCAAGATCGTTCTGGAAACGAGTTTGGCTGTCATTGTCGCTGCCGGCGACCACATCCCCGCTTTCAACCAAGGGATCGATATAGATGCCAGCGACACGGGTTTCACCGGCCCAACTGTGATCATCGAAATAGATCAACCCGTCAGGTGCCGTCCCGACAGTCGCAAACCGTCCAATCGCTTGGTTCACCAATATCTGATCAATATCGCCGTCGCCATTGACGTCCGCTGATCCGATGCGCAGCCACGCCCCTTCGCCGCCCAGATTGTTGCCATCAAAATCGCGGATCGATTGCATCGCTGCCTGATAAGAAGCAACATCGGACGTTTCAAAATTCACAGAGACCCCTTGCCCCGGCAACAGCCGCATCATCTCGTCGTCAAACTGCAAAAACTCGACTGTTGAAAGCGTGTCCATTCCATCCGCGCCTGCGACCTCAAAAACGCCGATCGACGTTTGCGTGATCGTATAGTCTGCACGGTTCCCAGCCACGATCGCGATATCCACGTTGGAGCCGCCTTCGATTGTGTCGTCGCCCAGCCCGCCGGTTAACCGGTCCGAATCATCGCCGCCGTCCAAAATATCGGCGCCCAACCCGCCGAAAAGTTCATCACCGCCGCCATTGCCGAACAGCGAATCATTGCCCGCATCGCCGAAAAATCGGTTTGCGATATGATCGCCAATTATCTGATCATTGCCGTCACCTCCGCGCAGGTATTCGTGCAGCGGATTGTCGAGAATATCATCCCTGATCGTGCCGAGGCCGGTGTCCGCCAGCACAGCCAAATCAAGGTCTCCGATCGTGTAGGCATAGCCGCGATAGAAAACGACGCCATTCATAAGGCCGGTCGTCGGATCGTCGCTGGTCCCAGGGAATTCGTTGTTGTTACCGTAATGCGCGTAATTGCCCCGCGTTTGATCCAAATCCCCGCCCAAAACCTGCGTCACATTCGGGCCGCGGAAAAAATCCTCTCCATCGATTTCGACACGGCGCAGATCGTAAGGGGTCGCAAAATTGCCCTGCTCATTGGTGTCTGTGTTGTAATAACCAATGATGCCAAGCGCATGGCCGATTTCATGCAAAAGAACGCTCAACCCATCGGTGCGATCCGCGGGAATGTCATCGCGTGATCCGGGCGTCGGATCGAGGAACAGCTCGTTTAACAGATAGTCAGTGCTGAATTGCAGGAGGACGTCATAGTCACCACCAACAAAGTTCTGACCGGTCTGCAATTCATAGGATGGAGCGCCAACAATCAAGTTCAAGCCATCGGTTTGCCCAATGTTGGTTCCATTGCCCCACCCGCCCTGCGCACGCCCGCTGGATGTGCTGTCGAGCAATTCGACCCGCACCGACAAAGTAGCATCGCCGGCCAAAGCCTCACCCCATAGCCGGAATGCCTCATCTGCGACCCCTAACAATAGGTCGATGATGCTCTGCGAAATATTTGCAGTGTTTATGATCGAATAGTTTGGAGTGATCGCCACCAATAAGCCCCTATTTTACAGGACTTCAGGCTAATCGCGTTCACCAGAGCAAGCAACTCAATATCTAAAGAGCCGGATCAACGTTCTTGCATTGAATCTGATGCTGTTTTCAGGATCGGTTTCGTTAGGTACGCCCAAACCGTCGATTTACCCGTCAGTATTTCCGCAGTCGCCGTCATTCCGGGTTGCAGGTTTATCAACTCGCGCCCTTCGACCTGCCGCATCGACGCTGTGTCGACTTCCAAATTGACGCGGTAATATGTCTCGCTCGACCCGTCTGGTGCTTGTTCGGTTAAAGTGTCTGGACTGACGAAAACGACATTGCCGGTCGCCGACCCGTAAATGGAATTGTCATACGCATCAAAGTTTACCCGCGCAGTCTGACCGACTTTTACAAAGGCTATGTCGCGCGGCGGCACACGGGTTTCGACAATCAGTTTTTCACCCACTGGCACAATCTGCAAAACCTCTTCGCCCGCGCGGACAACGCCGCCGATTGTTGAAAAACGGATGTTCTTCACGATCCCATCTGTAGGGGCCGATAGCGTGGACGCTCGCAGGCTGTCCTCAGTTCGAGCCAATTGTTGGCGCGAAGCTGCAAGCTCTTCTTCGGTTTGTGTGAATTCCGCCTGTAGATCGCGGATATATTGAGATCGTACATTTGACATCCGACCACGCGTTTCCACCACGGACCGCCGCATCCGAATTATCTCTGACCGTGCCACATCGCCAGTGTCGAGCAGTGGGAGGTTCAAATCCAATTCCTGTTGCTGAAGATCGGCGAGACTAGACAGGGTTGCCAATTCCGATTGAAGCGCTGCGCGGCGACGCTGAAACAATTGACGTTGGTTCGCGACAAATTCACCGAAATCATCAAGTGAGCTTGGGAAGGCCAACGGACGATCGAACAATTCCGCGTTGATCCGCGCCATGCGGCTTTCCAATGCGGCAACCTTCACACGGGATTCGCGCACCGCTGCCTCCAGCTGAACCTGATCCAATTCCACAAGCAGCTGCCCGGCGGATACGATTTCTCCCTCTCGCACCGCGATTTGGGTGATGGCTCCATCTTGCTCGCTTTGAACGATTTGCACCCGCGCAAAGGGGACAACCTTTCCCGGCGCCCGGGTGACTTGATCAAGTTCCGCCCATTGCGACCACGCGATAAATCCGACCAGAACGGCCGAAATCGTTAGAATGATGAGCGATGCAGGACGAAACAATCTGTTCATGGCTGTTTCCCGTTATCGGATCCCGAACGAGTCCCAGAACCGATCTTAGTCGTGATCGTCCCGCCTCCTTGGCCGCTTCGATCTGCCGATGGCCGATTTCCGCCGGTGCGTTCCCGCACCTTCTTCATGAAATCAGCTGATGGTTCGCTGCCGACGATCCGGCCATTAGCCATCATCACAACGCGCGAGAACCGCTCAATCAAAGGGATTTTGTGCGTGGCTAACACCAAGATATCGTCCGAACGCATTGCCGCCATAACCGCATCAAGCGCGGCCTTCTCGCTCGAAACATCAAGCGCAGCCGTTGGCTCATCCAAAAGCCAGATGCGGGGGCGTGAATGGATCAGACGATTGATCCCCACCAACGCGCGTTGCCCTCCGGAAAGCCCGGCGCCGCCTTCTTGCATCTGAATATCAAGCCCTCGCTTTTGATCTGCAAAAAGCGTCTCCAGACCCGTGGCCTTGGCTGTTTCGATAAGAGCCTCATCATCGATATGGCCCAGACCCATCGTCAGACTGTCGCGTAAACTGCCGCGCACTAGGCGCGCGCTCTGAGACAGATAACCGATCTGGCGCCGGGCCACATCTTCGGAAATCTGGCCCAAATCGATGCCGTTCACGGCAACTGACCCCGAATGCGGGGTGTAAAGGCCAGCCAGCACTTTCAGCAAAGTCGACTTACCCGCGCCGACACCGCCGATTAAAGCAATCTGCTCACCGGGATTGATCTGCAATTGTTCAATTTCAATTGCGGGCGGGCCGTCGTCATATGCGAATGTTGCCGACTTCACAGTGACCGGTCCCGCCATCGATTCAGGGCGAAGGCCGCCGCTCTCCGAAGTCCGTTCAACCGGGAATTGGAGCAGGCCATCGAGCGCCTTCAATGACGACCGCGCATAGCCCCACTGGACAATAAGATTGGGCAATTGCGCAATAAGCGGTCCATTGATGCGCCCCACGATGATCGAAGAGGCCAGCAAGCCGCCTGTCGTGATTTGCCCGGTTGCGGCAAGATATGCACCAAAGCCCATCACAGCGACATAGGTGGTTTGTTGAAGGCTTGAGAACAAAGTCCCGGATACCGCTGACGCGCGTTTCACTGGGTCTTCGTAATGATGAACATCGCGGATAAGGCGGTTCCAACGGCTGATCATTTGCCACCCGCCCAAATTGGCCTTCACCGTCTCAGACGCATCGAGCATTTCGACAAGGAGGCCATTTTTCTGGTTGCCGGTGACCTGCGAGCGCTCTGCCCCTTTGCGAATAATCATCGCCAAAACCACCGCCAAGAGTAAGGCGATTGGCAGGCTGATCACTGGAACCAGCGCTATGCTGCCGCCGATACCTGCGATGACCAAGATGAAAAATATCGCGAAAGGCAAGTCAGCAAACACAAACAACGAGCTGGCCGACATCACTTGGCGGATTTGCTCTTGCCCTTGGATCTGAGCGGCCATGGTGCCGATCCCTTGGGGCCGCGCATCAAGCCGGATCGCTTGCGCACGGGCAAAGAAGAACTCCGACACTTCCTTGTCGATGTTCTGCGCCTCAGCCTCGATCAGGATTGCCCGTAAGCTGCGCAATGTAAGGTCTAGCACAAGCGCAAACAGCACGCCCGCGGTTAAGACAAACAGCGTTTCAAAACTGGCAAGCGGGATGACCCGATCATACAATTGCATCGCATAAAGCGACGTCGCCAAAGTGAGAATATTGGCAAAAATCGTTGCGATGCCTGCAATGATCAACACGCGGCTGCGGCGCTTAATTGCGCTGGCGAACACGCCGAATGCGCTCACGCCATCGCGGCGGAGAGGATCGGGGATTTCGATTAGAAAAAAGGATTGTAACTCGTCCCAGATGAGCGTTTGAGAACCGCCAGCCAACGCCAACTCATTCTCACCCAGCCATTGCAAAGCGACGAGCCAGCCTTGAGCCGGATCAAAGACTAAAAGCGGGAATTCATCGGCACGCGGCCTGCCAGCTATCTCAGCGGGTCGATCCCAACCCATCTCTGTGAGAACTGCGCCGAGGGCATCGACACCCTCGGGCAAATCACGGTCTGCAAGAGCCGCGCGAATTTCCGCGTCCCAATGCGGCGGCAGAGTTGTCCTACGGGCGCGCGCAAAACGCTCCAGTGCTTCGAGAATGTCCAAACTAACTGACCCGTCGCCCTTCATACACCCAGTGGCCGCCAACGGCACGAAAGCGCCAGAATTCTGGTGGCGCTGGCCGCTGCGTTTACCCGCGCGTCGCTTTCTGCTGCGCGCGCGCTGGTCACTTCCCTAGCGGCATTGAGCACATCTAGCCAACTGCGCCGCCCGGCAACGAATTGTCGGCGGTAGCTTGCCACCAGATCGCTGGCCGCTTGACTGGCCTGTGCGCCAGCTTCTGAACGCTGTTGGCTTGATCGAAGGGTTATGTACTCCGCGCCCAGCCGCGTTCGCCCTTCGCGGTCGGCTTGGCCCAATTCGGCTACGGCTTGATCGACGCGCGCCTCTGCGCTGTCCGCTGCGGAAAGCCGCGAAAGCCCATTCCCAGTCTGCGCCCTCAAAACGAGCGCGGCCCGAGCGCCGGTTATTTCATTTTGCGACAGCTGAAACAGCAATTGCGGAGACAGGCTTCGCCGTGCGGTACTCGCCTGCGCTTCTGCCACATCAATTTCACTGCGCAATCGGTCCATCGTCGGGGAGCACGACATCATTTCTGTCATCGCGACCGGTTGAACAGGGACACTAACGCTGTCGGCTTGATCGCCCATGACAGGCCGGTCAACTTCGGCTCCAACAAATTCGCTGAGACGAAGCATCGCATTCTGACCGATTTCGCGCGCCGTCGTCAGTTCCACCTCAAGCTGAGTTAGGCGCGATCGGGCCAAAGTGAGATCAGCCAAAGGTGACACTTCTTGTCTCACCCTCCGCTCAATCGAGCCAACCAGTATCCGATGTTCCTCCAGACCCGTTTCGAGCACTTTCACTCGCTCAAACGCCAGCAAGGCATCGTAATAGGATTGGATCACCGCGAACAGGATATTGAAGCGGGCTTCGCGAAGGGCGTTGCGTCCAACATCAACGTTAAAGCGCGCCGCGTCCACTTGAGAATTGATCGTGCCACCCGACCAAATCGGCTGTTCGAGCGCCAGATTAACAGCAAGACCATCTCTATCTGCGACGTTCGACCCGCCTGTCGTCGCCAGCAATTCTGCGCTCAAATTGGGATAGCGCTGCCAGCGCGCGGTGCGCAGGTCCGCTTCCAATGCGGCGACTTCCGCCAGTCCAACCAGCACAATTGGGCTTTGCTCAAGCGAACGCGCAACAGCTTGTGCCAATGGAGCAGGGATGGATGCTGGCGCCGTATCAGTCTGGATAGCCACCGCAGCCTCAGTGCCGGGTTCCATCACCGGCCCATATTGCTCATCCTGAGCGGAAACGGGGCCATGCAATGCCGAGCAGGCAAGCACCGACACAAACGCTATGCGCAAATGCGAGCTCTTTCTGACGGTAAAAGACATAGGCGGAGCGTTTCAATCCAATCGGTTCGCGCGGCCTGCGCTGCGAGTTCAATGATAGCCTATGCATTAGGGCACGAGAGGTCTGGATAGCAAATTGTTCTGCTGAACTATCAATCTAATAAAGGTTTCGACAATCTCAGGTTCACAATTGCCGGGTTAGCTTTGGAGCAATTGCTGTTCATTGGGGGATAATGCGTTGCAAACTTTCACTCGGCTTTTCGTTGTTCTTGCCGCCTCGCTCTTACCCGCCGCTGCAATGTCGAACGCCGCCGACACCGCAAACCCGGCCAATCCCTCTCTGCGCGCACTGGTCAATGGGATTGAAAGCGAGGCCAAGCAGCCAGAAATCGAATTATCGGAATTTGCCGTTTCCATCGATCAAAACGGCACCATGGCCGAATTTGAAATTGATGCGCAGCTGACAAACCCCTCAGGCAATGAGGTCGAAGGCCGCTTTACAATGCAATTGCCGCGCGATGCAGTTCTGACCGGCTACAGTCTGGACAATGATGGGGTGATGATCCCCGGGAGCTTGATCGACCAACCCAAAGCTCGCCAAGTTTATGAGGACGAAGTTCGCGGCAACATCGACCCAGGCCTCGCCGAGATTTCCAGCGGCAATAAATTTGAAACGCGGGTGTATCCCATTGCGCCGCAGGGCAGCAGGCGCATTTCTCTGACTTTCGTGACCCCGGTTGACACCGCGAACGGTCTCTCCATCCCGTTGGAAACACTTGGGCCTGTGGGCATCTTTCGCCTCAATGCGAATGTCACAGGCGTTAAAGAAGCGCCGTCGATTGTGCTGACCGGCGCTCCGCCGATTGAAATGGTCCGCGATGGTCGCAGCTGGCAGACGGCGCCCTATGTCTTGAGCCAAACACAGATCTCTGGCGCATTGCAATTGTTCGGTGTCTCACCGCGCAGCGACGCGTTGGCATCCCGGCATTCAAGCGGCGATACGTTTTTTACAATTACCGACACGGCGACCGGCATCAATCTGACGGAAGAACCGCCTGAGCGGGTCCGAGTGTATTGGGATGTCTCTCGTTCACGCGCGGATGCGCTTTTGGACGAAGAGCGCAGCCTGTTGATGCGGTTTTTACAGGATTTGACGCCCGCATCGGTCGATCTGGTAACCTTCGCCAGCGACGCCCCGCAGTTGGATCGCTTCGTCGGAGAGGATTACTCTGCTCTTGCAACGCAGCTCAGCGATCAAACCTATCGCGGGGCGACCAGTTTTGCCGGGGTTGGGTCGATTGCAGACGGTGACGCGGACATTTGCCTCATGTTCACAGATGGCGGCGCGACGCTCAATTTGGAGCAAGGTTTCGATGCTGATTGCCCATTGGTTGTCGTTGCCAGCGGTCCAAACATCGACGCGCAAAGAATTGGGCGAGTTGCGCAGAATAATGGCGGCCAAGCCCTGTTTCTTAATGCCCGCAATTCAGCGGAAATTCTGGATCAGATGAAGCGATTGCCTGTTGGAGTGGTCTCTATCCGCGATGCAGGCGGCAAGCGGTTGGATTATCGCATGCTGCCGGCTGCCAATGGGCGATGGAGCGTTGTTGGTGAACTGGGTGAATGGAGTGAGGTCACCGTTCGCCTGTCTGGCACAAAGCGCAGCGAGCGTCGGCGCACATATCAAATCAACACCGCGCGTGCAGATCGCAACAATGCGGCAGGTGCGCTTTGGGCATCGCAAGAGGTCGCACGCCTGTCTGATACCCCCGCAGACCGCGAGAAAATGCAGCGACTGTCTGAACGCTTTCAAGTGGCCAGCCCAACGATGGCGTTCCTCGTTCTCGAACGGCCTGACCAATATATCTCTGCTGAGATCGAGCCGCCTGAAGGGTTCAGCCAAGAGTGGCTCTCATCCTATGAAACGGCCAAGCGCGCGCATGAAATAGGCCTCAAAACCGTGCGAGATGATAGATTGGAATTCATAGTCGAGCGGTGGGAGGAAACAAAGCAGTGGTGGAACAGCCAATTCGACCAGGACGCTGTCATGCGTCAGCAAGAGCAATCGACTGGTCAGGGGCGAGCGCGTAGCGAGGACAGTGAGCAAGCGTCTGACGCCGCAGCGCAAGCAGCCGCCGTTGAGGTTGACAGCCTGGCCCCTCCCCCTCCGCCGCCTGCCCCGCCTCCGCCTGCCCCGCCTCCGCCTTCCACGACAGCGTCTGAAGCTCCGTCGGAGATGTACGGAATTGCAGGCGGCGATGAAGACACCATCGTTGTCACAGGCAGCCGTGTGCCAACCACCTATCAAGACACGCCCGTTGCTGTCTCTGCGATTTCGGCCGAAGAGCTATCACCGCAGGCGAGAAATGTGGTTCAAGTGAACATCGCAGATGTCCTGAACAAACGCCCCTATTTTGATGCGCTTAACGAAGCCGACCCGGCGCAGTGGTTGGAAACACTCGCAGCGCAAGAGGCCGAATACGGCAGCGCACCTGGCTTTTATTTTGATGTGGCCGAGTGGTTCCGTTTGAAGGGGGAAACCGATCTGTCGCGGCAATTGCTGCTGTCGGCTTTGGATCTGCCGGCCAGTGATGATGAGACGTTGCTGATTGTGGCGTTCCGATTGGAGCGTGACGGCGATTTCGACACAGCGATTGAATTGCTGGAAGCCTTGAACGCGCGCATCGATTATCGCACTCAGCCAAAGCGAATTCTGGCCCTCACCTTGGCTGCTCGTGCCCGCCAATCAACGGGAGAGGCGCGCAAGAATGATCTTGAGCAGGCCTTTGAATTGCTTTCCGAAGTCGTCCTTTCACCTACCGATGGCCGGTATGAAGGGATCGAGACGGTGGCTCTAATGGAGCTCAATTCGTTGATCCCGCTGATCGATGCCTCGGGCGGATCATGGTCGCTGGACGAACGTTTGATCGGGACGCTCGACGCCGATGTTCGGGTGGTCGTTGAATGGACCAGTGCGGATGCAGATCTCGATCTGCATGTGCTCGAGCCATCGATGGAAAATGTCTATTACGGCAATCAACGCAGCCAACTTGGCGGGAAATTGTCAAACGATATGACCAGCGGTTACGGGCCAGAAGAATATGTGATGCGCAGCGCCTTTGCCGGTGATTATCTGGTCAGCGTCCACGGGTTTAGCGGCGACCGGATCAATCCCAACGGGCCGGGCCGGGCAATGGTGCGCCTGATCCGCGACTTCGCCCGCGCGGATCATTCTGAACAATTGATCGATGCCGAAGTTGGGTTTGATCGTTCAAACGGCGATGAAAATGACCGCTCAATCGCGACAATTGAGGTCGCAAACTAGGCGGCAATTATTCGTGACGAAGCGCGTCAATCGGGTCGAGCTGTGAAGCGCGGCGGGCCGGGTAATAGCCGAATACGATGCCCATTGATGATGCGAACACGAAACTCAAAATGTTGATCGTGGGGTCGAATATAAACGGCACATCAATCGCACCGGCGAGCAAGACTGACGCAACAAATGCGAGAAGCAATCCAGCCAGCCCGCCAAGCGCGCACAGCACCACTGCTTCGGTCAAGAATTGCAATCGCACCTCTCGCGCCAGTGCACCAATTGCCAATCGAATGCCGATTTCCCGGGTCCTCTCCGTCACGGAGACAAGCATGATATTCATGATTCCGATCCCGCCCACCAGAAGGCTGATCGATGCGATAACGCCGACCATAGCGGTCAATGCACCGGTAACCGCACCCAATGCATCGTTGACCTGCGCGGTATCAATAACGTTGAAATCATTCGCTTCTGCAGCCTGCAGCAAACGTCGTTCGCGCAGCAGATCAACCAACGACTGTTGGATCACTGCAGAGGAATAGGACGCGTCGTATTTTAGGACGAAGTAGTCGAGCGCATCGGTCCCGCGGAACCGGCGTTGAACGGTCTTGATCGGCATGAAGACGACGTCGTCATCGTCGGCACCGCCTCCCCCCTGACCGCGTTCTTCGAGCACACCGATGACATTACAAGACACCTCGCCCAAACGCATTGTTTCTCCAACTGGGCTAACATCTGGCAGGAAGATCGTTTCGCGCACCTTCGGACCGAGCAGGCATACGTTCTTGCCCGACACTTCCTCGTCGCTGGTGAAGGCCCGTCCCTCTGCCACTTTGATAGATTGCGCCTGAAGGAAGGCGCCATCCGCCCCGGAAATCTGAGTGTCCCAATCCTGACCGTTATAAAAAGCGGTGGCGTTGGACTGAATCGTGCCCGCAGCCACCTCTACGCCCGCGATCTGTTGCTGAACGGCGTCAACATCGTCTTGATAGAAAGGCCGGCGTGTGCCGCGATCTGTGCGCACCGGGAAAACGATGAAATTGCTCGCGCCCAATGAAGAGATTTCTTCCTGAACCGACGCTGTAACGCCGTTGCCTAATGTCACCATTGTAACCACCGCAGCGACACCAATGATGATGCCCAATGTGGTCAAGATTGACCGCAGCAAATGCCGCCTGATCTCGCGCAGGGAAAGAAGCAGCGTCGCCCCAAACATCAGGCAGGCCCTCGGACAGCGGCATCAGCGTTCATCGCGCCATTTTCAACCCGATCGACCAAGCCATCGCGGAAATGAATGATCGTCTTAGCAAAAGACGCCATCTCCTCTTCGTGCGTGACCATGATCACCGTGATCCCTTCGGAATTGAGTTTTTGCAGCAATTCCATAATCTCAACCGACCGTTCACTGTCGAGGTTGCCGGTGGGTTCATCCGCCAACAACACATTGGGATCAGACACCAGCGCGCGGGCAATCGCGACACGCTGTTGCTGACCGCCCGACAATTCCGCCGGGGTGTGCGTCGCCCACGGGGCAAGGCCGACTTGATCCAGTGCATGCATAGCCGCTTCGCGCCGAACCGCCTTTTTCTCTCCGCGATACAGCAACGGCAGTTCAACATTTTCAAGCGCGGTGGTGCGCGACAGCAAGTTGAAACCTTGGAACACAAACCCGAGATAGCGGCGCCGCAAAAGGCTGCGTTGGTCCCGGTTTAATCGCTGCACTTCCACTCCGCGAAACCGGAAAATCCCCCGTGTCGGAACATCGAGACAGCCCAGAATGTTCATCGTGGTGGATTTGCCAGACCCCGAAGGGCCCATGATCGCCACGAATTGCCCCTGATCAATCGTCAGGTCGACACCTTTTAGGGCCTGAAAGGCAGCCGGACCGGTCCCAAAGACCTTGGTGATGCCTTCCAATTCGATGAGGGGCTGCTGGCTCATCGCGGCGCTACTGCCCTTGCGCCTTCACGCCAGTGACGACTTCCATCCCCGCGGTCAGGTCCTCGGACTCCACCGCAGTTAGACGGCCATCGCTTTGGCCTGTGATTACGTCAATAGCGCGCAGAGATCCGTCTTCCTGGAGCACCTGAACCTGTTGGCGCGAACCGACACCGATGCCGGCTTCTTGCTCTTGTTGATCGAGGCCAACCCGCACGTTCAGCATCCCGCCTTCGCTCTCTTCTTCATTGTCGGGTTTAAACCTAAGAGCCGCGTTTGGAACGAGCAGAACGTTTCCGGTTGATTGGGTTGCGATGGTTGCGGTCGCTGTCATTCCGGGGCGCAGAAGGCCCTCGGGGTTTTGCACAATCAACCGCGCCTCGTAACTGACAACAGATCCGCCCGCCGCAGCTGCGCTGTTTTGGTTTTCAACAGTGTTACCAGATGCAAGATCGACGCGCTGCACTTCGGCTGGAAAACGCCGACCGGGATAGGCATCGACAGTGAAGGTCGCGCTTTGCCCGGCATCTACCTGACCTACGTCAGCTTCGTCGATCGAAACGCGCAGCTGCATGGCCGCCAAATCCTCCGCGATCACAAACAAAGTGACGGTGTTGAAACTCGCCACAACCGTTTGTCCCGGTTCAATTTGCCGAGCGAGAACAACGCCGGTCACAGGCGCGCGGATGACGGCACGGCTGCGCGTGGTCAGGTTCGCTCGCAACGTTGCTTGCGCGGCCTCAATATTGGCGCGCGAGGAGGCAACCGCGGCCCTATCCCGCGCCACCGAGGCTTCGGCCTGTTCCAATTCAATTTGCGATGGCACCCGTCCGCCGGAAAGCTCGCGAACCTCTTTAAGACGCTCAAGCTGTGCCGTGTCGACCTCAAGTGTCGCTTGCGCTTGCAAAAGACCAGCCCGCGCCGCGTTCAAATTGGCGCGCGCTTGCGCGATTTGCTGATCAATAATCTCTGTGTTGATGACGGCAATGACTTGGCCGCGCGTGACCTGATCATTGACATCGACCAGAACCTGTTCAACCGGCCCGTTTACTTCAGAACCAACCGTGACTTGATTGGTCGGACGCAGATTGCCTGTCGCGGTCACAGTCAGATCAAGCGACGCCTCAGTCGTCTCTTCCGTGACATAGGACATCTCCTCGTCGCCGCCCGAACACCTTGAAATCGCTAGTATTAAGAGGACCACAATTAGAGCTGGCAGCCAGAATTTCATCGTCCGCCGCCAGCGGGGCCGAGGCTTTTCGCCGAGGAATTCGTCGACGGTTTCAGTGCTGTCGCTTGGAATGCTCATTGCCCGTTATTCCCTGTTTCAATTCCAGCATTTTGCGGCGCTTGCCATCCCCCGCCCATCGCGCGCGCCAAAGCAACAAATGACGATGCGCGCGCGGCCTCTGCAGAGACTTGCGCGGTGCGAGCGCTGAGCAATTGCCCTTCGGCCGATAGCAGCACCTGAAAATCGATGAGCCCGGCCTGATACTGGCTGCGCGCCAAGATCGCTGCGCCGCGTGCGCCATCGCTTGCTTCAATCAATGCGGTGACGCGGTCGTTGCTTTTGTCCAGATTGACCGAAGCGGTTTCGACATCTTCTAGCGCGACCAAAATCGACTGACGCCACGCGGCAAGAGATCCATCGGCTATCGCTGAGGCTGCATCAATTTGCGCCCGCGTCCGGCCGTTGTCGAACAACAGTTGAGAGAAATTGGCAAAGACATTGCCGGTGATGATGTCGAACAATTCATCGATACCAAAACCGCTCGTGCCAACATTTCCGGTCAAACGAACCAACGGATACAGCTGCGCCCGCGCAACCCCGACACGCTCCAAATCCGCCGTGAGTTGCGCTTCCGCCGCCCCAACATCGGGTCGCATTCGCAGCGTATCCGCTGGCGCGCTCAAAGCAACATTGACCGGCGGCCTAGGCACGCTGCGCGGCTCAGCAGTTAACGCTTGATAGACATCGCCCGGCGGCTCCCCAATCAAGGTCGAGATTGCATTGGCCGTCGCAATCAAATCCCCTTCGAGCAACGGGATAGACGCCGCTGTTTGGGCGCGCTGTGTCCGCGCTTGTTCAACGTCCAAACTGGACACCAATCCAGCCTGAGCCCGCCATTGCGCGATCTGCAAATTGTCTTCTTGGTTTGCCAAAGATGCCCGCGCTATCTCCAATTGTTCAGCGAGCGAGCGCGCGGTGATCGTTTGCGTTGCCACGGTGGCCACAATGACGCGTTCCAGATCAGCCGCATTGTAACCACCCGCACGCAGCTCTGCACGCGATGCAGCGATAGAACCGCTGACCCGGCCAAACAGATCGGTTTCCCAAGAGACATCGCCGTTTAAGACGAAACGCAAATCATCACGCGCAAAATCGCCAATATCCCGTCCGACCCCGCCGCTCGCATTGGCAGTGGGGAGACGCGAACTGCGGGCATCGCGCAATCGCGCTTCGGCGGCGCGCAATCGCGCAAGTGCTCCTGCCAGATCGTAGTTGCGTTCTCTTGCACGCGCCGTAAATTCGTCGATCAACGGATCATCTAGGAGCGTCCAATAGGAACCAAGCTCCAGCTCGGTCCCACTCGTATCCGCGACTGTCCAGCGTTCGGGCAGAGGAATGGCTTGCTCCAGCGACGGCGCATCCATTTGCGGCACGGCGCATCCGGTCAATGCAGCGCCGATCAGCAACGGCGAGAAAGCGATCAACCGCGCCGCAGAGCTGCGAACAGTGCCAATATGCATAGATTTGATCGCCCGTTTCATTTTCCCGAGTTCAAAATGACAGGCATTGAGCCTTAAGCAAGCCTCAATAGCGAAGACCATCGGACGAGGATCAACGTTCGCCGATTGGTGAGACAAACAACCAAGGGATAGACTGGTATGCAAGATCGGCGTTAGGTAGGTGGCAACAAGCCAACGACACATGTCTCGTAATAGGGTGTAATCGCGATGCGACTGCCAAATTCTAATCGCCGCCAGTTCCTGTCAGCAACCGGGACAGCCTTCGCCGCCCTAATGGCCAGCGGTTGTATGACTCGAGGAGCAGTTGTTTCTGGCAACAGCGCAAGGGCGACAGGAGGATTTACCAATTACGGCCCGCTGCGCCCTGATCCAACCGGGATGCTCGACCTGCCAGAGGGGTTTTCTTACCGCATCTTGTCCAGTTTGGGCGACGTGATGAATGATGGCGGAACCGTTCCTGACAAAGCCGATGGGATGGGCTGCCTTGACATTGGGAACGGCGAAATTGCGCTGGTCCGCAATCACGAACTCGTGCCCAGCGATGATGCAGGCGGCCCGATCGCAAAAGGGTTTGGCACGCACAATGGAAACATCCTCCCCGGCGGCACGACCAACATTGTTCTCGATGCGGAAACTCTGGAGGTGAAACGCCAATTTCGCACTTTGGGCGGCACGATCCGCAATTGCTCTGGCGGGGTAACACCGTGGGGCACATGGCTAACCTGCGAAGAGGCTCCCACCGGACCCGGCCAACGTTACGGCGATGGACTGGCGGTCAATCATGGCTGGGTTTTCGAAGTGCCCGGCTCCGCGCAAGGGCTGGTTGACCCTGTACCTTTGCGTGCAATGGGCAGGTTCAATCACGAAGCAGCCTGCGTCGATCCAGCCACTGGTTATGTCTATATGACAGAGGACCGCGATGACGGTGTGTTCTATCGTTTCGTTCCCAATTCACCGGGTGAATTGGTCAAAGGCGGCGCATTGCAAGCGATGGTGATTGATGGATTGACCGATACTAGGAATTGGGAAACGGCTGCAATGCCGGTTGGCCAATCCTACAATGTCAGTTGGGTCGATTTGGACAATGTCGAAGCGCCCGAAGACGACCTGCGCAAACGTGCAGTGGCCAAAGGTGCAGCGATGATTGCGCGCGGCGAAGGGCTCCATATGGGGACCGATGACCTTTTCGCTTGCTCCACCAGCGGCGGCGAAAAGCAGTTGGGGCAGATTTTCCGCTTCATTCCCGGACGCGGTGCCGGACCCGATCAGGTGGAATTGTTCTTTGAAAGTGAAAGCGCGGAACAATTCAACTTTGGCGATAATCTGTGCGTGGCGCCCAGCGGACATTTGCTCGTTTGCGAAGACCAATACACCGATGTGGTCGACAACCATATTCGCGGGATCACACCAGACGGTCGTCCGTATGACTTTGCGCGGCTCACTCTGCAAACAGAGCTTGCTGGTGGTTGTTTTTCACCGGACGGCAAATGGTTTTTCGTCAATGCGTATGCGCCGACCCGCACCCTTGCGATTACGGGTCCGTGGGCAACGTAGTCAAAGGGCTTCGTTGGGTTGCAGCCAGTTGGAAAAGCTTCTAGCTCAGCCCCAAGATACAATGTTACACTGACCGCGCCCCTAGACTATTGGTCAAGCGCGGCAAAAAAGGGTTCTTCTATGAAACATCTCCCGCTTCTTTCGCTTAGCCTGCTGCTTGGCGCATCCGCCCTCGCCGTGCCTACCGCTGCAAAAGAGGGCATGTTCACGCCCGACCAATTGCAGGACATCAGCGCCGAGCTTGAGGAAGCAGGATTGGAGATCGCGCCTGATGCGCTTGCCGATCTTACTGGCTTTCCCATGGGCGCGGTTGTGTCTCTTGGTGGGTGCTCCGCCAGTTTTGTATCGGAGCAAGGGTTGGTCGTCACCAACCACCATTGCGCGCGCGGGTCGGTGCAGTTCAATTCGACGGCGGAAAACAACTACCTTGCCAATGGCTTCCTAGCTGGCGAACTTTCGGCAGAGCTCCCCGCTGCGCCGGGTTCGCGTATCTATGTGACGACCGAAGTGACCGATGTGACAGACCGCATGCGCGACGGCACCGAAAACCTTGCCGCGCTTGATCGCTATGCAATGATTGAACAACGATCCAAAGATATCACGGCGGAATGCGAAGAAGAGAGCGGCTATCGCTGTCAGGTCGCAAGCTTTTATGGCGGCGCCCAATACAAATTGGTCAAACGTTTGGAGGTGCGCGATGTGCGCCTTGTTTACGCGCCAGCGGATTCCATCGGCAAATATGGCGGCGACATCGACAATTGGCAGTGGCCGCGCCACACGGGCGACTTCGCCTTTTACCGCGCCTATGTCGCGCAGGACGGATCGGCCGCTGATTACAGCGAAGACAACGTCCCCTACGCCCCAGAGCACCACCTTAAAGTCAGCGCGGCGGGATTGGATGACGGCGATTTCGTGATGGCGGCGGGCTATCCTGGCTCGACCAGCCGCTACACATTGATGGCCGAAGTGGAAAACACGTTCAATTGGACATACCCCACATTCGAGGGGCTCTTGAACGATTGGATAGACACAATCGAGGCCGCCGCACCCGAAGGATCGGATGCGCGCGTCAAATACGAATCGCGTCTTGCGGGCCTCAACAATTTTGAGAAAAACCTGCGCGGCCAAATCGAAGGCGCGCGCCGCGTTGGATTGGTCGAACGCCGCCGTATGCGCGAATCGGCTTTGGCAGAATGGATTGAAGCGGACCCATCGCGCGCTGAATACGGCGACGCGATTGCGGAACTGGGCGCTTTGTCAGAGGAGAGCGCTGCTGCCTCTCGCACCGGCTTTTGGTATCGCAATGTGTCCCGGCCTACACTCTTTTCAACCGCACGGCGGCTTTACCGCCTGGCGCAGGAAAGCGCCCTTCCCGATGCTGAGCGTGAGCCCGGTTATCAGACGCGCGACATGACATTCTTCCGCCAAGGGATGCAGGCGATTGATCGCCGTTACGATCCGGCGGTCGATATGGCGGAATGGACCCTGTTCCTGACCGGCTATCTCGCTCAGCCCGCTGAAGAACGCGTTGCCACCTTTGACGCTGCGCTTGGCCTGACCTCTGAAACGACAGCAGATGATCTGCCTGCTTTGCTTGAGCGGTTTTACGATGAAACCAGGTTAAGCGATGTCGAAACGCGGCTGGCTTTGATGGAGGCGACACCGGAACAGCTCGAGGCAAGCGACGACCCGTTTATGCAGCTTGCGGTCGCGATGTATGACTATGGCCGCGGCTTGGAAGATCAAAGCGAAGAACGCTCAGGTCGTTCGCTCGCGCTTCGTCCTGCTTATATGGAGGCAATCACCGCGTGGCAGCGCGAAGAGGGCCGTCTGACCTATCCCGATGCCAACAGAACTTTGCGCGTCACCTTTGGCAGTGTTTTGGGCGGTTCGCCGCGCGACGGCATGGCCTATTTGCCCTTCACCACTCTGGAAGGCATCACCGACAAAGACACCGGCGAAGACCCGTTCAATTCGCCTCAAGCCTTGCTCAACCGGATTGCTGAGCGCGATTACGGCGACTACGCTTTGGACAGCATCGGCTCTGTTCCGGTGAACTTCCTATCCGATCTCGACAGCACCGGCGGCAACAGCGGTTCGGCGACGTTGAACGCCCGCGCTGAATTGGTCGGCCTGCTGTTCGATGGAACCTTTGAAAGTGTCAATTCCGATTGGGATTTCGACCCGCGCACCACGCGAACGATCCATGTCGACACGCGCTATATGCTGTGGGTCATGGAAAAAGTTGATGGAGCGGACGCTTTGATCGCAGAGATGGAAATCGTGCGGTAAGATCGCTGAAACGCGGTGATCGCCTCGTAATGACGGGAGGGTATCGCCCATGTCTGCATTCTTAACTTTGGACCGGGTTGGTCTCAGGACGCCTGACCGCACGCCCTTGTTCGGCGATCTGACATTGTCGATCGGGTCGGAGCGGGTCGGGCTCGTCGGGCGCAATGGGTCTGGCAAATCGACTTTGCTCAAACTGATCGCAGAGCGTCAAAGGCCAGCGGCAGGGACGGTTCAAGTTTCCGGCTCTGTTGGCATGTTGGCGCAGGATTGGGCCCCCGACCTCACCGTGGCAGCGGCGTTGGGGCTTGCTGACAGTGTGGCGGTTCTGACCCGTATTTCGGCTGGCAATGGCTCCTCGGAAGATTTTGCCGTTGCGGATTGGACGCTTGAACAAAAGATTGACGCCGCGCTGATCCAAACTGGCTTGGTTGGCGTTGACCTTACACGACCAATGGGTTCGTTTTCGGGCGGAGAGCGCACCCGGATCGGAATTGCCCGGCTCTTGATCGAGAAGCCTGATGTGCTGCTTCTTGATGAGCCTAGCAACAATCTGGACCAGTCGGGACGCGATGCCGTCCGGGCGATGATCGAGGCTGCACGCGGTGCAGTCTTGATGGCAAGCCATGATCGCGAACTGCTGAATGAGATGGACCGTATTGTTGAATTGAACCCGGTTGGCATCCGGGTTGTCTCCGGTGGCTGGGATCGCTTCGAGCAGCTGCGCGATGCAGAGCGAAGCAGAGCCGAGGCAGAATTAGAACGGTCAAGCATCGCGCTGCGCAAGACCGAGCATTCCGCCCAGCGAGAGCGCGAAAAAAAGGCCAAGCGCGACAAAGCCGGACGAGCCTACCGCGCAACAGGATCGCAAGCCACGGTTTTGCTCAACAAACAAGCGGAACGGGCCGAAAACACCGGAGCAAACCAAGGCCGGATTGCAAAACAGCAGATCGACGCGGCAAATGCGCAGCTCAGCGATGCGCGCGATCAAGTGGAAATCGTGAAACCGATCACGATCAATCTCCCCAAGAGCGGTATCGTCCCTAGCGCCGATATCCTGCGGATGGAGGGCGCCGCCCTGCGCTTGGGAGACCGGCAATTCGGCCCGTGGTCACTCACAATTAGGGGCGCAGAACGGGTTGCCATTTGCGGCCAAAACGGGTCGGGAAAAACCACTTTTTTGAAGGTCGCCAGCGGATCGTTCAAACCAGATCAAGCGGTCACTAACCTCGTCACAGACCGGCTTATCATGTTGGATCAACACATTGGCATTTTGGACCGCGAGGTCAGTATTCTGGACAATTTCCGGCGGCTCAACCCTGCGTTGAGCCAAGAGCAAGCCTATGCCGCCTGCGCGCATTTCGCGTTTCGCAATCGCGATACCGAACAACTGGTCGGAACGCTTTCAGGAGGCGAACGCCTTCGCGCGGGGTTGGCGTGCACTTTGGCGGGCGAGAATCCACCTTGGCTGCTAATTCTTGATGAACCAACCAACCACCTCGACATCGAAACGATAGAGCTACTCGAGCAGGCTCTTGCAGAATTCGACGGCGCATTGATGGTGGTCAGCCATGATGAGCGCTTCTTGGAAGCGATAGGAGCCACTCGGCGTTTCGACGTCAGCGCTTTGGCTTAACGCGTCAGGCTGTAGGAATTGCGATTTAGCCAATCGCCGCCTGCAAAGCGGACGTCTTTCGACATTACAAATCGATCCCCCGCAATTTCATAGGTCAACCGAATGTCCGCAGATCTGTTGTCATCACGCCCGCTTCCTTGTGTCACCAAAACCAGTCCCCTTGCCGGATCCGAAAATCGTTCAACGACGGGAAAACCGCCGATTTGGGTTCCATCGCGCGACACTCTCAACCGTTCGTTGGCGTTCGCGTCCTCTTCACCTGGATAAACCACACCATAGCGCATTGAGCGCCCCTGCGGTTCCCGCGCGGTCATGCGCACTGGGATGGTTGATCGTTCATCGCTGCCATAATTGAGATAGTCGAGCGTCCCGTTCCAGCCATCACCGACAAGAACCGCAAAATCGTCAATGCTCGCCACTGAGGCCTCGGAATGGGTCGCGGCAACGGTCTGATCTTCGGCGGCGAGAGCGATTGCTGCTTCAAGTGCTGGATCACGGCCAACACGAAACGCAGCAACCGTCATCGGAGCAAAGACATCAGGCGAAAGGCCCATACCCGGTTCAAAGCTGGCGACATTGTTGCGGAAGCGGAACAATGGGATGCGTGTGCGGATGCCGCTTTCAGGGAGGGTAAGCGTGAACTGGACGCCCGCATTGGGTCCTTCTGCGCTGCCACCTGTTTTCTCGCCAATCAAAGTGGTTCGCTCCTGCTGCTCCAATATCGACAGCAGATTTGTGCTGCCGGAGGAATTGTTGTTGCTGGTCAGAACAATGAGTCGTCCATTGAACGCAGCGTCGGCTGGTTCCAGCACGGCAGTGTCATCCGCAATCCCATCGCGCAAAGTGTACGTGCCGTCGTCATTGGCGATGAAGCCTCTAGGATCGGGATTGAGTGCGCGCGCATCCCATGTGCTCAGATGCTCTCTGAGACCGTCAAGGTCCAATGTTGCGACCGTCATGGAAAGCTTGAGCGGTTGTGTCTCTTCGAGCAGGTAGGTCGCCAAGGCTTGGGCAGCGTCTGTTGAACCGCCGCCATTCTCCCTCAGATCCAAGATCAGAGTGGTGTGACCTTCTTCAGCCAGTGCGTTGAAGATGGGCTCAAAAACCGCCTGCGGATCGACCGGGTTGCGGTAGTTTACAAATGTATCGACGCGCAAATATCCGGTGTTTTCGCCAAGTGTTTTGTAGTGAACCGCATCGGCAAAACTGGACGCTGCCGCGCCTTCTTCACCCAGCTCGCCGGGAAGCCGGGACCATTCTTCAAAGGAAATGCGCGGAATTTCAACGCGGCGTTCCTGACCGCGTGCATCGCGCAAGGTTAAGGTTGCCAGACTGGGCGTGTCCCATAGCAGCATCCCAAAATGATCGACCCCGCCGCCCATGAATTCCAAGGATTCTGAGACACCGCCTTGGCGCGACCATTCAGTGTACCCATCGACAGGAATATAGGGCGAAACCGCGTCGACAATTTCCGTGAGCGGACGCTCATCAATAGCGACAATTTCATCGCCGCGCGCCATCCCGCTTTCGTCAGGCGCCAAACGAACGAGACCTCGCCCCTCCACCATTTGCCAGCGAAACGGCAGGTATAATGGCTGCCCTTCCCGCGCTTGGCGCATCGCCGCAGGCAATTCAGCTTTGGTATGATCGCACCGGATTAAAGTCAGCACACGCTCCACCGCTAGGTAGAGGTCAGCAAGCCGCATTCCGCCCGACCTATCAGCGCGTTCAACAATCCCTGCCCAAGCTGCATCCATCTCCGCACGGCTAGCATACCGGGTGTAGCCGGGGTGGATGCGTTCATACGCCTCTTTGGCGAGAGCAACATCGGACGCAACACTGGCTGGTGTGATCCACCGGTCGCGCGGCGCGTCTTGCGCTTTCAAGGGAGCCGCGAGCAAAGCGAAGGCAGCAGCCGCAATGCCAAATGTACGCGCGCGGTTTAGGGATGCAAGTTTCATCGAAAGTCTCCTTTGCCCTTCCGCCTAATCCATCCAAATGTTTCTGCGCCCCAATCCGCAAAATCATGCGCGAATTTATGATCTGAGCCGATTCAGATTGCCTTGCAGCGGCGGCCAAACTCGCTCGGATTAATGCCTGCATGAATTTTGAAAGCGCGGTTGAAACTCGCCTTCGATCCAAAGCCGGTTTCCATCGCGATGTCGATCATCGTCATCTCACCGCGCATAATCAGGCCCTTTGCATGTTCGACCCTCAATCCGTTTATGAAACTGCTGAAATTCTTCCCGAGCCCTTGATTGATCGCTCTCGATAAATAGGCATGATTGGTTCCAAATCGGCGCGCCAATGTTTGCAGCGACAGTCCGGGTTCCAAATGCCAGTTGCGCTCCAACACTTCGGCCTCAAGCCGCGCTCCTTCAACAGCCCAATCTCGCTCCGGCTTCTCTGCAGTATCGTCAATCTCCGGCGTGGCTGGCTCTTCCATTTTGGGGAACTCACGGTCGATTCCCGCCAATGCCTCCAAGCTAATTACAAAGACAGCAAACAGCGCCACGAAATCCCATACAAACACCTGCGCATAGGAATGCCCGAACCAACGGGCTAGAATGAACTCAAAACCCCAAACGACCGTGACCAATGCTGAAAAAATCGTCAGGTGAGTCAGCCAACTGGGGCTGAATTCGTCATCGTCAGAATGGTTGTCGCGAAGCCAATTGATGTAAAGCCCTTGAAGACGGGCGACATGCGCGAGGCATAGGGCCGTCAGGACAAACGCGATGGTCATGGCGATCGGATAGATAAACGGATCATGGTACGCTGCGGTAAAGGCCCATTTGGCGCGGTAGTCGCCGAGCATAGTGAAGGCCCAGAGCTGATAGAGCCAGTAAGCAAGCCCGGGCGCGAAAAGCCACAAAGCGCGCCTTGGCTGAGGACCCAAAATCAACTCCCGCGCATGAAGCGCGATAGCCGGGCCAAAGAACAACGCCATCTGAGTGGGTAAGAATGTAAGGCCAGGCCAAATATCATACGCGCCCGCAAATCCGATCACCATTGGGATCACGGAAACACCGCCGGAAAGAACAAACATAGCAAACCAAAGCGCGGCTCTTCGTTCAATTCCACGCCGGATAAGCGACACAAGCGCCGCCGCTGAGCAGACAATGATCAAACCCAACAGCGCAGAGCGCCAGTTCATTGCCAATTGATCGAAACCGTCCATCATAATCCGCTTTTTGTCGAAAAACCCGCCGCCTCGCTAGGGCAGTTGGTGATTTGAGACGTCTCAATTCCCTCCATCTATGAGCAATCCCTTCAGAAATTTACGAATTGCGCACAATCGAGGCGAGAGCGTAATAGGATACAGATATGAGCAATGCGGATGATAACTATGCCAGGGCGGATGGGTTTATCACCGCGGTCGTACGCGATGCCGAAGGTGACCGGCACGAGGCACCGCTATGGGTGACGGCAGAGGGGACCGCCAAAATATGACGTATCAATCCGTTTATGACGCCAGCATCGCAGACCCCAAGTCATTCTGGCTGGAAGCCGCCGACATGCTGGATTGGGCTACGTTTCCCAGTCAGGCCTTGGAACACGATGATGCCGCTTGGTTTGCCGATGGATCACTTAACCTATGTCACAATGCGGTCGACCGCCATGTTGATGCCGGACGCGGCAATGACCCTGCTCTCATTTATGAAAGCCCCGTAACGGGCCAGCAGCAAACCTACAGCTTTGCGCAATTGCAGGCTGAGGTTGCACAGGCCGCGGGCATGCTTTGCGATCTGGGTGCGGCAAAGTCTGACCGAGTGATCATCTACATGCCGATGATCCCCCAAGCCGTATTCGCGATGCTAGCCTGCGCCCGCATTGGCGCGATTCATTCGGTCGTATTTGGCGGCTTTTCTGCAGCGGAGCTGGCCAAACGCATCGATGATTGCGAGCCGGTTTTGATCCTGACTGCTAGCTGCGGGGTCGAAGGGCAAAAGGTCATACCCTACAAACCGATTGTCGATGATGCGATTGCATTGGCAAAGACTGACCGGCCTCAAGTGGTCTTGTGGCAGAGGCAACAATGCCAAGCCGAGCTGTCCGGCAATGACGACCTTTTGTGGCAGGACGCGCTAGAAAAAGCGCTGCCCGCGCCTTGCGTCAATGTGGCCGCCGATCACCCGCTTTACATTCTCTACACTTCGGGGACGACCGGTAAACCAAAGGGCGTTGTCCGAGAAACGGGCGGCTATGGCGTAGCGCTCGCTTGGTCGATGCCGAACATATACGGAGTCCCGCAGGGCGAAACCTTTTGGGCGGCCTCTGACATTGGCTGGGTCGTCGGTCACAGCTATATTGTTTACGGCCCTTTGATCAACGGCAATGCTACCATTTTGTTCGAAGGCAAGCCCGTGGGCACGCCCGATGCAGGCGTCTTTTGGGACATCGCAGCGCGGCACAATGTCGCCGTCTTGTTCACTGCCCCAACCGCTATTCGCGCTATCCGCGCAGCCGATCCGCAAGGACAATTGCTTGCAAAGGCCAATCCCAAGAGCCTGCGCGCGCTGTTTCTGGCAGGAGAACGCGCCGATCCTGACACGGTTGAATGGATTGCCGCTCAATTGGATCGGCCGGTTGTTGACCATTGGTGGCAGACAGAGCTTGGCTGGCCTGCATTGGCTTGCTGCATGGGTCTCGATAGTGCCCCAGCCGAAATCGGATCGGCCGGCTATCCGGTGCCCGGATTTGCATTCCGTGTTGTTGATGAGAGCGGTCAAAGCCTTGGTGCTGAGACAACTGGCAACCTTGTTATCGCAAAACCACTGCCTCCCGGAAGCTTCCGAACCCTTTGGCAAAATCAGGCCGGTTTTGATGCCAATTTCATTGAGTTCAGTGGCGCATATGCGACCGGCGACGCCGGGATCATCAGCAGCAATGGCTCCTACCGCGTCATGGGGCGAACCGACGACATCATTAATGTAGCGGGCCACCGCCTTTCGACCGGACAGATCGAAGAGGTCGTTGCAGGGTGCGCATCCGTTGTCGAATGTGCGGTGATCGGCGGGGCGGATGACCTTAAAGGCGAAGTGCCCATCGTCTTTTTTGTCGCGGCATCTGGATCAGTCGCCGACCCCAAAGCAGAGATAACCCGCGCCGTGCGCGAGCAAATCAGCCCGATTGCCGCCCCGCACGATATTGTCGCCTTAAACGGCCTGCCAAAAACCCGTTCGGGTAAGATTTTGCGAAATCTGCTCCGTGCGATCGCAAATGGCGCGGAATTCACAATGCCGCAGACGATTGAAGACCCCTCTGTAGTCGCGCACACCCAAGCGGCTTTCGCGGCTCGCTAAAACGATCAGACTACAATTCCGGCCCCCATGCGGTGTAAGTCGCCCGAAGCGATAGTCTTCATTGGATCCCTCTTTGGTGGTTTTTCGCTATGTTTTTAAGCGCTTGGCCGTGGTGTCGCGCAGGACAAATTCGTGATCGAGCACGATGCGCCGCGCGCCATTCTTTGATGTCTCGCTCAAAGATGAAATCAGCTCCCGAACCGCTGTCGCGCCCAGATCGCTCAATGGTTGGCGGATTGTGGTGAGGAATGGGCGCATACATGTGGCGATACTTGCATCGTCAAATCCAACGACCGAAAGGTCATCGGGGATACGCTTACCCCGCTCTGTATAGGCCGCGACCAAACCGGCGGCCATGTCATCATTGGAAGAGAAAACGGCGGTCGGTGGTTCATCGCAATCAAGGAAATATTGACCGGCTTGATAGCCGGATTCAAAGTCGAACGATCCAGGCCGAACTAAGTCAGGGTCAACAGCCAACCCGGCGGCTTCCATTGCCACTGAAAATCCGGAGAAGCGGACATGCGTTGCCCGTTGGTTTTCGCTACCCCGGATAAAGCCAATGCGTTCGTGACCCAAATCAGTCAGATGTTTAACGACCTCAATCGCTGCCTGATAATCGTCGATCTCGACCAAGATTCCTTGATTTTGAGCATCCACTGGTCCGACCCGCACCACGGGAATACCCAGTTCCTGAAGCACAAAGCCAATCTTCTCGTCATTGGCGTAAGGGGCCAACAGGACGACGCCATCTGGCCTGCGGCGACGCGTCACGGTTTCAAACGCTTCGCGGATTTCGGGGATGGATTTTTTGTCCAGGTTTTCGATCAAGCTGATAGAAAGCTGATAGCCTAGTTCCTGACACGCGATCACTCCGCCAAATTGGATCGACGTGACGTAAACGCTGACCGCATTGTGGCAGATGAAATTGATATCATATGACCGGCTGCCGCGCAGCGAGCGGGCCGATTGGCTCGGTATATAATCAAGCTTCTCGGCGGCATCGCGCACTTTGCGGCGAAGCTTTTCCTGGACGTGCGGTTCGTTGTTCAAAACCCGCGAGACTGTCTTGATAGACACCCCGGCAAGGTCCGCCACATCCTTCATCTTGGCTGAGTTCTCGGTTTTCGCCTTAGCCAACATCTTCCCCCTCACGCGACAGCTCATCCACAATGCGAGCATGTAGGTCGCGTGTCAGTGGCATCGGAAACGCGCGCTTTTTCGCCAGCGATCCCATTGCCAAGCCAAATGTAAGAGCACGAACCATGAGACGTTCCCGATCTAAGGACAAATTGATAACGTTGTCACACCGTAACCAACAAAAGCCTAAATGCAAACGATCAGCATTCTAATGGATGGGTTGGGTCGCTTCAGAAAATTACGCGAATTAGATCGCGCCAACATATCCCAGCTGCGCCGCCCTAAACACGGCCTGCGTGCGGTTTACGCATCCAAGCCGCTCAATCGCGCATTGGAGATGATAGCGCACAGCAGCATGGCTTAGCGACAATATCATCCCAGTTTCGCTGTCGGTTTTGCCTTGCGATGCCCATTGCAGGCATTGGACTTGTCGCCGAGTTAGATAGCAATTCTTGGGTATCTCTTTGCGTGTGTTCGTACTCTGATTGTACGTTTTCAAAAAACGGTGCGCGATGAGCGACAACGCCGACCTGTGTTCGCGAAACTCATCCGACAGGTCTGCCTTATGCGGGTCGGATGGGATGCAGCAGACCAGCCCAATTTGCCCAAACGCCAAATGGACCGGGATCACCAAAATTGCGGAGACTTCATCAGAAGCGGCAAACACTTTAGCCAACCCCCGCGGCACCAAATCCGATCCAGGCGTCAGGCCGTGTATGCCATCTGCGTTCAGCCAAAACGGCTCGCTTTCATATCGGCAGGCAAGAGCGATGGGGGACGCCAATGCGATCTGTGGTTTGTCCCACCACCTGTCTCCGCGGATGCCCCAACCGAATGCCGTTTCGTTCAAAGAGACGCGGTTGCAATCCACCGGCCCGCTTTTCGAAGACAAATCATGCCAAACGGCGAACTGAAAGTTGAGCGACCGTGCAATTGCGTCGAATTTTTGAGCAGCTCCAAGGATGGTCTCAGGCGCGGTCACTGTGACCTCTTCGAGGCGCTGATCCAATGTCGTGATTAGCGAGGGGGCGTTCATGCCAGATTTCTTGTTACCTGCGCTCTGCGCGGTCAACACAATGCGGTGCGCCGTCCCCGCAAATATCGCCGATAAGCGCTGACGCAATCGCAAATTTGGTGCACAGGTCTATGCTTGATACCCTAGGCTCAACGATATCCGGCGTAGTTAGGACGAACCATGAAAACACGTGCAGCGGTTGCTTTTGAAGCGGATAGGCCTCTCGAAATCGTCGAGGTTGATCTGGAAGGGCCAAAGGCTGGAGAGGTCTTGGTCGAGATCATGGCAACCGGCGTTTGTCATACCGATGAGTTTACGCGGTCGGGCGCTGATCCGGAGGGGGCATTCCCAGCCATCCTTGGTCACGAAGGGGCAGGGATTGTGCGCGAAATCGGCCCCGGTGTGACCGATCTGGAGGTCGGCGATCACGTGATCCCGCTTTATACAGCAGAGTGTCGAACCTGCGAATATTGCCTCAATCCCAAAACCAATTTGTGTCAGCGTGTTCGCGCAGCACAGGGCCAAGGCGTAATGCCCGATGGAACCTCGCGGTTCTCTTATAAGGGCGAGAAAATTCTTCACTATATGGGATGCTCGACATTCTCGAACTTCACTGTGTTGCCAGAGATTTCGCTGGCCAAAATCCGAAAAGACGCACCGTTTGACAAGGTCTGCTACATCGGCTGCGGTGTGACGACCGGTATCGGCGCGGTCATGTATACAGCCAAGGTTGAACCCAATTCTACCGCCGTCGTATTTGGCCTTGGCGGCATTGGGTTAAATGTTGTTCAGGGCCTGAAAATGGTCGGCGCGCGCCAGATCGTCGGCGTTGATATGAACAATGACAAAGCCGCAATCGCGCGCAAATTCGGCATGACGCACTTCGTCAATCCATCTGAATTGAAAGGCGACCTAGTCGGTCATCTGGTTGAACTGACAGGCGGCGGCGCGGATTACTCGTTTGAATGCATCGGCAATGTTGACGTGATGCGGGCTGCGCTGGAATGCTGTCATAAAGGATGGGGTGAAAGTGTCATTATTGGCGTGGCTCCCGCCGGTGCAGAAATACAAACACGCCCCTTCCAACTGGTCACTGGCCGCGTCTGGCGTGGTTCAGCCTTTGGCGGCGCGCGCGGGCGCACCGATGTGCCGGGTATCGTCGATATGTACATGGAAGGGCGGATCGACATCGACAGCCTGATCACTCACAAAATGCCATTAGAAGACATCAACAAAGCATTCGACCTGATGCATTCGGGCGAGAGTATCCGAAGCGTCGTTGAGTTCTGATGATGGAAATCTAATTCTCGCAATCTAGAGCGCGTCTCTAAATGCATCGATCAGCCAATGGGTCGCGGGCCCGGGCCGCTTGTTGCGCCGCCACAGCGCGCTCAGGATGTATTTGTCTCCGGGTTTTTCGGGTAAATCCAACTCAACCAACTCGCCGCTTGCCAGATCTTGAGCCACCTGATGGCGGGGCATGTTGCCCCAGCCGATCCCTTGCCTAAGCAAGATGTGTTTCGAACCCAGATCGCCCAGCCGCCACGTCATTGGACTCAGGACAGAGAACTGTTTCCCTTCGGTAAGAGAAGATCGATCAGCTAGGACGATTTGCAAGTGCTTCCGGCTTTCGCCCGGCCTTACGCCCGCTTGCGCCAACGGATGCTGCGGCGTCGCAACGGGAACAAGCTCCACCTCTCCGATGGCTTGCTTTTCGAATTCGGGGTGGTCGCTTACCACTGGGCCAGCGATGCCGATTTCTGCTTCCCCCTCCAATACACAGGCCGCAACAGCGCCGAGACCTTCCACATTCAGCTTTAGGCTGACTGTCGGGAATTTGGTTCGGAAATCCTTGAGCACCTGTGCAATGACACCGCCGGGAACCATAACGTCCAAAACAAGGCTCACATCGCTTTCCAAACCGGCATGAAGGCTTTGTGTTTTTGCCAACAAAGCATCCGATGCGTTTGCAACCGCCCGCACTTCCGCCAGCAAGCCAATTCCGTCTTCGGTGAGTTCTGGTTTTCGCGAACCTTCGCGCGCGAACAAAGTCATCCCCAACTGGGATTCCATCTGCTGCATGCCATAGCTTATCGCTGAAACAGCGCGGCCCATTTTGCGTGCTGCGCCGCCAAAGCTGCCCTCATCGACAATCGCTAGGAATATTCGAAGCTGATCAAGGCTGGGCTCGCCTACGCGCAATGTACGGATTTCTTGAACATTATGCGTGATTTTATCTCACTTATAAGATCATACTTCAAGCTCTATCTCCATCTCACACATCCACTCTTGAATGGAGAAAGCACATGATTGAACTTCGTCCTTTTAACAGCCTTGGTGCCGCCAACCATGGGTGGCTCGACGCGCATCATCATTTTTCATTTGCCAGCTACCAAGATCCATCGCGCACCAATTGGGGCAATCTTCGGGTCTGGAACGACGACACGATCGCGCCGGGCACGGGTTTCCCCACCCACCCGCATCAGGACATGGAAATCATCACCTATGTTCGCCGCGGCGCAATCACGCATCGCGACAGCATGGGCAATGAAGGCCGAACCGCGGCTGGTGATGTCCAAGTCATGAGCGCAGGCACCGGGGTTCAGCATTCGGAATACAACCGCGAAAGCGAAGACACTGACCTCTTCCAAATCTGGATCATTCCCGATGAGCGCGGCGGTCTGCCCAGCTGGGGTGCTCGCGAGTTCCCGAAAACGGACCGGGCTGGTGCCTTCGTGCCTTTGGCAAGCGGTCGTGCGAATGACGGGGACGCCCTTCCGATCCGAACAGATGCGCGCGTTCTTGGTGCAACTGTGAAAGCCGGTGAAAGCGTCCAATACACACCGAGCGATGCCTCGCGTCATCTCTACCTCGTCCCTGCCACCGGACAGATCGAGATCGATGAAGTGACCGCGAATGCCCGCGACGGAGTGGCGATCACAAAACGCGCGAGCATCACCATCATGGCAAATGAGGACAGCGAAATCGTCCTCGTCGACGCCGCGTAACGACAAGCAGCGGGGCAGACACACCCCGCTGCTTAAACCGCCCAATTCTCAAGGACCAAAGGAAAATCCAATGACCAATATTCTGCACATCACTGCCAGTATCCAAGGCCAAAGCGGCATTTCAACTCAGTTGGGGCAAAGGCTCGTCGAAGGTTTATCGGCGAAATGAGGCGCGAGCATCACCAGCCGCAACCTCGCTGAAGACGACCTGCCATTCATCAGCGCTGATCGGTTCGCCGCCAATTCGACGCCGCCTTTGGATCGCACCGAACAGCAAGCACAACTGGCCGCTATTGCCGACGCATTGATCGATGAGCTGCAATCGGCTGATACGCTGGTGATTAGCTCCCCGATCTACAACTTCGGTGTTCCCGCCAGCGTCAAAGCGTGGGCCGATCTTGTCGCCCGGGCAGGAACAACGTTCAAATACACCGAAACCGGTCCAGTTGGCCTGTTGGAAGGCAAGAAAGCCTACATCACGGTTGCATCGGGCGGCACACCCGTTGGGGGTGAGATGGATTTTATGACCTCTTGGTTGACGTTCTTCCTGGGGTTTTTGGGTATCAAAGAGGTCAAAGTGATCGCGGCGGACGGTGTCATGGCCGGCGGCGAGATGAAGGTCGCATCGGCATTTGAGCAGATTGAGCGACTGGCTGCTTAGACCTTTGAACAGCACAATTATCTTTGGACCCAAATTCTAAGGGCATCAGATTCTCAAGGAGAAATTCAATGACAAACTCAACCGTTTCAAGCGCAAACCTGCCTGCACAACGGACCAATCAAGACTGGGCCGCTCTTGCGGCTCGCATCCTACTCGCCGCGATCTTCGTTCTCGCCGGAGCCAACAAATTATCCGATCCAGCCGGAACAATAGGTTACATCCAATCGGTCGGCATTCCTCTACCCGAATTTGCATACGCGGGTGCTGTTGCGGTTGAATTGCTGGGCGGTCTTGCCCTGATTGTCGGCTTTAAGGCGCGTCAAATAGCCATGTTGCTTGCTGCTTTCAGCGTCGTGACCGCCGCCGTTTTTCACATCGAAATCTCTGATCAGGTGCAGTTCGTTATGTTCTTTAAGAACATCGCAATTGCCGGAGGATTTCTCATGATCGCGGCGTTCGGACCGGGCCGCATCTCACTAGACCGGGGTTAGGCCTGCTCAAATCGAGATGAGAACGCGCCGGAGCCTTGGATGGAAATGCCAAGCCTCCGGCACTGTTTTTTCATCATCCACCGCTTACCAAAACCACTGGCCAAAGCGCATAATTGCGAGGTGACCTCAGAAACCTGTTTCAGCCCCTCATCATCACATGGCGTAACCACAGTCGTGATGGGCAATTGCGCGGTCGGCTTTGCCCCTTGCCGCAAAGAGGATCACGACCTGCTGATCAATGTCACGGAAAGCGTTGAAGACATCCCCGGCGTGGTTATGTCAGAGGGGCTAAGGTTCCGCCGAAAAGCAGATAGGATTGAGCTTCTGAAAGCGAACCGCGATACACGCTGTCCGCTATTGGATAATCGGCGGCAGAAAGCAGCCCTTTTGCTTAAACCTGAAAAAACGAGAACCGCGAATAAGATGTATGCCGCGAAGGGCGACTAGTTTACTCCAAATTGCAGGTTTGAGCCATCGGTCCCGGTGAGGGGTTGCACCGTTTCTGGCCATCCGTACTTCTGCCAAGCGTGGACCAATCCGATCCGTTCTGCAAAGTCCGGGAAGGTTGGATGAGATCTTAGCTCAATCCCTCTTTCGGTTTTCTCAAAGAAACGACCGATCACGTAACCCGGCAAAGAGTTCGGTTTCTGCAGAATCGCATGCATCAAGTTTTCGGGTTGACGCATGAAGTAGAAACTCATGATCGATGAGATTGTGGGCTGGCTTTCGGGGTCATCATACCGGCGTTTTAGTTTCGAACTGACCAGCCAAGTGGCCAACCGGCCACCTTTGTAGAATGCATTGAAAGCCAACTTTCGCGCTAATGGCGAGCGCAATTCAGCTCTTTCGCTCGCATTAAAGCCCTCAAAGCAGTTAGCGATGAAATCGATGGCGGCATCAGCTCCCTCTCGCTCGCCGAGCAAGAGGGCTGCTGTAAACGCCGCAGGGCGAAAGCCGAGATTATACGCCTGAAGCATTGATCGTTCTGCTGCGTCTTTGTCGCCTAGCTGCAGTTCGATCCCACCCATTTGACCATGCCATAACCCGTTCAAAGGGTCTTTTGCGATAGCCTGCTGCATAAGTTCGGCCGCCACTTCACAATGCCCGATTGCGCAATTTGCATAGCCAAACCCGATCAAGGATTTTTGCGCATTGGGATTCAATTCATACGCTCGCTTGAAGCCAGCGTATCCTTCGTCAAGTTTGAGCTCTCGGGTTAGGATGGTACCGCTCGTATGCCACGCCGCAGGAATGGATTTGTCGATTGCAAAACAACGAGCCAGCGCCTCGCTACCGTTTTCGTAGTGCCGCTTCCATTGGTCGGTTAAAGTGTATTCACCAAAGATGGTATGCGCCAGAGCGAGCCAACTCCAAGCGTCCGCAAAGCTGGGGTCGGCTTCTACGGCCTGCTCAAGCAGACGAATTGCAGATGGCAATGTTGTCTGACCATTGGCCTGATATGTCAGTTGTCGCCCTTGAAGATAGAGAGCGTAAGCATGTTCGTTCTCAGTCGCACGGAAAGAGTCCTGTTCTGGCGGTTCAAAGTCCATGACTGGTGCGAGCGCTCTGACAATCGCACTGGCTACCTTGTCTTGAAGTTCGAAGATGTCTTCCAAGACTTCTTCGTAAGTTTCCGACCAAAGATGATAACCGTCTTTGGCGCTGGTAAGCTGAGCGGTTATCCGAATTTTCCTACCATCTTTCCGAAAGGACCCCTCGAGAACATGCGCCACATCCAAGGTCGCAGCAATCTCGCGCACGTCCTTGTTTTGCCCTTTGAACGCGAAAGCAGAGGTTCGGCCGATCACTTTGAGCTGCGGGACCTGGTGTTCCCCGTCAGCGCTTATGGCACAGATTTGAGGTTGTGATTTAAGGAGGATTTGGGTCTCGTCGTAGTGACGAAGGAACGAAGATGAGACCCAAATCCTCAAAACCCAAAGCGAGTGCTGAACG
>Ga0316209_1000318_pt1 | contig 93607 bp, 89 predicted proteins | sample 6monopyrite_MG_FD_204945 | JGI IMG/M metagenome (GOLD analysis project Ga0316209, IMG submission 204945) | Microbial mat bacterial communities from mineral coupon in-situ incubated in ocean water Damariscotta River, Maine, United States -... | ecosystem: Environmental > Aquatic > Marine >... | reverse complement strand
AATCATCGGACAGTTTGTTGAGATCTCCATCATTGTTGGCAATCAAGTTTTGAACTTGTTGGTCAACTGACCGATCCATGCGCACGCTGTGGGCGGTGACGGCGGCGTTTTGGTCGGGCGTTAAATTGGTGGCGGTGGGGCCAAACACCGTATCCAATTCATCGGGCGCGCGTTTTATTCCGGCTATTGCAGCGTTCGCCGTTTTGGTAAAGTTGGATGAGAATATGGTTTGACGTTTGCGGTGATTAGCCATGATGTGGGTTCCTGTTGTAAAAGTGAATGCAGTGTCGCAAAACGATTATAACCCGGTTAAATGGCATTATTCGTAACGCGTTACTTTTTTATTTTGCGTTACCAAATTCATTGTTTTTAACGTGAGCGAGTGCCATGTTTGAGCTGTTGTGTTTACTATTAATTCTCAGCTTACCTTGGGAAGGTTAATTGCCCTGAAGTGTTGCGTGCATTCATATGCCACCAAAGCTGCGGACCAGACTGCCGGCGATCAGGTACCAGCCATCGACGAGCACAAAAAAGATAATTTTAAAGGGCAGGGCGATGATGATCGGGGGCAACATCATCATGCCCAAGGCCATCAACACCGAAGCGACCACCATATCGATGATTAAAAACGGGATGAATATTAAAAACCCGATTTCAAAGGCACGCCTGAGTTCGGAAATCATAAACGACGGGATCAACACCCGAAGCGGCATTTTTTTACGCGCTTCTTCGTCAGGTATTTTGGCGATATCGACAAATAATTGCAGGTCTTTTTCACGGACTTGGCTCATCATAAAGTCATGAAACGGTTGCACGGTGCGCTCGAACGCTTCGGTTTCTTCGATGTCGCCTTCAATCAATGGACTAATCCCTTGGGTGTAGGCTTGTTCCATGGTCGGTGCCATGATGAACAGCGTTAAAAACAATGCCAAACTGATCAGCACCTGATTGGGCGGCGTTTGCTGTGTGCCCATGGCGGTTCGTAAAAATGACAACACAATGGTAATACGGATGAATGACGTGATCATGACCAAAATCGATGGCGCTATGCTCAACACGGTGATCAGTGCAAATAATTGCACGATGCGGGCTGTTGCTTCACCGCCGCCTTGACCTAAATCCAGCGATAAAGTTTGTGCCGTGGCCGGGTCCGATACGACAAAAAAGACCAAAATTGCGACAAAGGATGCCAATAACGATAGGCCAAAAAATTTACAATGGCGGTAAAAAGCCGAGCGTGGTCGGTTGCTCATCCCGTCCTTTGGCTTGGTCTCGGCCATTATGACTGTTCCTTTATTCGTTTATTGGGGGATGGCGATTGCGGCATAGCATTTTTGGTTTCGATCAATAATTCGCTGGTGGGCGATACCATTAATAAATGTTCTTTGTCATCGGACCTGACCAACATCAGTTTCCGACGTCCTTCGATGGGTAACACTTCAACGATTTCAAGTCGGCGTTCGCCACGGCGTTTGATAATCGATGTGGGGGACCCAAACCCAATGCGCCGGGCTGTCACGGCAAGCACGGCAATTAACCCAATGACAAAAACCAGTGCCAACAGAAATCTGAAATATTCAGAAAGTTCCATTAAAGAGTATCCTTTGGCGTGTGATGAATGTGATGGCGGGTTAAGTCTTCGGATAAACGGTCTAAATCTTTTAATACACGTCTTAATGTTTGCTCGGTTTGGTCCGTTTCAAAAGGCGGATTGTTTGTAATATACTGACAAACGTCTTCGATCTTACCTTCGATTTCGCCTAAATCGACGGCCATGTTTTCAATGATGGCTAACCGGGCATCGGAAATAAGTGTCGATATTTCTGCTAAACGAAATTCAATGGACGGATTTGAAGGGGTCATGAGTGTGTATCTCGTTGCCATTTAGAGGCCATGTCAGCAGCCGTTTCAGGAGCGTTATTGTCAACTGCACTGTTATGGCCGTTGTCCGCCGGGTCTGTCAAATGATCTGATCCTGTGGTCATGTTTTGGTTGCTTTGATAAACATAAGATAAAATTTCTGCAACCGCGGCAAAAGCTTCGACCGGGATATCACTATCCACATCGATGCTGGTTAAAAGTTGTGCTAAATCCGCATCTTCACGGACTTTGACCCCATTGGCATAGGCGATGTCAAGGATTTGTCGGGCAACCAAGCCATGGCCGCCGGCGACCACCCGCGGTAAATCGGTACTTTCATTATAACGTGATAACGCCACGGCCATTGTGCGCTTAATTTCCGGCAGGGCTTGGGTGTTGGGTTGATCGGCGTTGTTATCAGAGTTCTCAATGGGGGGCACGAATTGCGCTCCTTAATTTTATTAATCGCATTAGCTTAAGAGTTTAAACCATTGGATAGGTTTTTGCTCATGATTTGTTTCGGCAACGATGATGATTAATTCAGTAAAGCATAAGCCTGTTTACAGATTGTTAATGAACTAGGCAGATAATGCCTAGTGATAGAAGATCCCAACAACGAACCACTGTAATTTATGTGTTTGTTTGTTGATAAAAAGCCAGCAGAACGCCGGATACCATAGGTTATTAGTAGCAATTTTGCATTGTCTGACCGTGTGGTGTGATTTTTGAATAATACAGTCATAAAAGTGATTGTTGAAAAGGTGATGGTTGATGGATCTGAATAAAATTTCATTATTTAATGCGATGAAGCAACGAATGGGTTGGTCGGCCAGGCGGCAAGAAGTGTTGGCGGACAATATCGCCAATGCTGATACGCCTAAATACAAAGCCCGCGATCTTAAGGCTTTTTCGTTTAAAGATACCGTTCAGAGACAGCAAAATAGGCTTAATTTGGACGTGACTAATGCATCCCATTTAGGGGGGCGCCGTGTGCAAGTAAGCGAATTTAGAGACTTGGAAGACCGTGCGCCGTTTGAAGTTTCTCCCGGCGGCAATTCGGTTGTGCTCGAAGAGCAAATGGCAAAAATTAATGAAACCGGGGTTTCGTATAAATTAACAACCCAGCTTTATAAAAAACATTTAGCCATGTTGCGAACGGCTCTTGGTACCGGACGTTAATGAATTGCTGATTTAAGTATAAGGATAAAAACCATGAGTGAACTTTTTAAAACGATGCGTATCTCAGGAGCAGGAATGCGGACCCAAGGCGTGCGTCTGCGGGTAATTTCGCAAAATTTAGCAAACGTCAATTCGTTGGCGACCGAACCCGGTGGTAAACCATATCAACGCAAAGTCGTGACTTTTAAAAATGAACTCGACCGTAATCTAGGTTTGAGTAAAGTCACCGTGGCCAATATTCGCCCAGATACATCGGATTTTGGAAAAAAGTTTGATCCCGGTCATCCAGCTGCTGATGCCGATGGTTATGTTTTAACACCCAACGTTAATGGCATTATTGAAATGTCCGATATGCGCGAAGCCCAACGTACATACGAAGCCAACCTGAATGTCATTAAATCATCTAAATCGATGATTAGCCAAGCCATCGACATTCTGCGTTAATGCTTTTCATTTTTTTATAAGGAGCCAATAGATGGCCATTCCTGCACAAAATATTAATTCAGCCATTAATGCCTATAATAATGCGGCTAAAAGCGTCGGTGTGTCTGATGCACCCAAAGACAGCTTAAAAGGCAGTGAGTTTTCGAGCCTTGTCAAAAGCGCCATTGATGAAGCCATTAAAATTGGTGAACGCAGCGAAAAAGTTTCGATCCAAGGCATTACAGATCAGGCGGATATCAGCCAAGTGGTGACAGCGGTTTCCGAAGCCGAATTGACATTGCAAACGGTGGTCACAGTGCGTGATAAAGTCATTGATGCTTATAACAATATCATCCGTATGCCAATGTAAGCGTTTATCCACTTGATCGTCGATCATCGAGTTTGGTATAAATAGGCCATGGTGTTTATGCAAAGGGATGATCCGTGGATCAAGTTGCTGTTGTAGAAATAGGTCAAGAAGCATTATGGGTGGTTCTGAAAATGGCCGGGCCGATTATGTTGGTCGGCTTATTTGTCGGTCTTGCCATTGCATTGTTTCAAGCGTTGACAACAATTCAGGAACTCACATTAACGTTCGTTCCTAAAATTATTGCTATTTTTATCGCGCTTATTGTTTTTTTGCCGTTTATGATCACCACATTGGTTGAATATTCCACAAGACTATTTGAACGCATGGGGACTATGGGTTAAATGGACATCTGGTCGGTTTGTGATTGTAAATTATAATGCTCATTTTATGCTGTAATATGGCGGAAACTGATGCTCAGCGAGCTGCTTAATTTAAATATTTTTGCTTTTTTTCTGATTTTTTCACGGCTAGGTACAGCTTTTGTTGGCATGGTCGGGTTCAGTGCGGCATGGGTGTCACCACGTATTCGGTTGGGCATTGCCATGTCCGTAAGTTTTATTTTATTACCAATTATTGGTTCCGATTTACCAACGTTGCCGGGGACTGCTGTTGAATTAATTTTGTTAATGATAGGTGAAGTCATCATCGGTGCTTTTTTTGCTGTGTTGTCGTTGCTTATTATTGCCGCATTGCAAACCGCAGGCTCAATCATTGCGTTATTATCATCTATGGCTAATGCGTTAATTCAAGACCCGCTTGTCGAACAACAAAGCTCAACTGTCGCCGGGTTTTTGGCAACGGTTGCACTCGTTCTGGTGTTTGTCACTGATTTGTATCAAATTATGTTAGCCGCTTTGGTCGATAGTTATGTTTTGTTTCCGCCTGGGGCGGCGTGGGCGTGGGGCGATACAGCCAATTTAATTGCTCGCCGGGTGGCTGATAGTTTTTATTTGGGCCTGCAAATGGCATCGCCTTTTATGTTGACCGGCCTGACTTATTATTTTGGTATCGGATTGTTAGGGCGATTAATGCCAACCTTGCCGGTTTTCTTTTTTGGTTTACCGGTACAAATTGTTATGCAAATTTGGGTATTAATTGTTACTCTGTCGGCAATTATGCTAAGCTTTATGAATAACTTTTCGGAAGGATATGCACCTTTTATACTCCCTTAGATAATGTCGTGATGGGTGATAATAAGTGTAAAAAACAATGGCCGAAGAAGATGATGCCCAAAAAACCGAGGACCCCTCCGAGAAAAAATTAGCGGATGCTAAATCGCGTGGTGAAGTCCCGCAATCACAAGAAGTTAAAAGCTGGATCATTTTATTGGGTGCGGCCGGCGGTTTGATATTTTTGTCACCGTTTATGGCGTCAAGCGTGCGCGGTGTGGGGCTGCCATTTATCCAACAACCGGACTTAATCAGCTTGGATGTGAATAATTTACGTCGTCTGCTCACCGATATATCTTATGACGTGATGATGTTGTTGGCGCCATTTATGGGATTGTTAGTGGTTTTGGCTATTGGTGGAGGATTGGCGCAAGTCGGGTTGATTATGGCGCCTAAAAAAATCAAACCAGATTATAATAAAATCAGCTTATTTAAAGGTGTGAAAAGGATGTTTTCAGCCCGTACGGTCGTCGAATTCATCAAAGGTATTGCTAAATTACTGGTGGTTAGTCTGGTTGCTTTTATTGTTTCCTTGCCTTTGTTAGGGGATATCGGTGTTTTGCCGGACAAAGATTTTCTGTATTCATTGGACCGCATCCAAGATATTGCCATTGCATTGACGGTTGCCACTTTTGGCGTCATGACGGCCGTATCGATTATGGATTTTGCTTATCAAAAATATTCATTTACCAAACAGATGATGATGAGCAAACAAGATGTCAAAGACGAAGCCAAGCAACAAGATGGCGACCCGCAAGTCAAAGCTCGGATTCGTAGAGTCCGCATGGAACGGTCGCAGCAGCGCATGATGGCATCCGTGCCCGAAGCCGATGTGGTGATTACCAATCCGACCCATTATGCGGTGGCATTAAGTTATAAAATGGATAGTATGAGCGCGCCGTTGGTGGTGGCTAAAGGGATGGATGAATTGGCCCGCCGTATCCGTGATGTGGCGACCGAAAACGACGTGGCGATCGTTGAAAACCCTCCCTTGGCAAGGGCTTTATATGCTGCCGTAGAAATTGACGAAGAAATTCCGTCAGAACATTTTCAAGCCGTCGCCGAGGTCATTGGCTTTATCATGCGGCAACGTGGAGAACTAAACCATTGACCGGGACCGATGAAATAAAAAAATCAACAACGGATGAAACCGCAAAGCCGGCAAAATTTTTCCTCAAACGTCCGGGGTTTTGGGCTTTTATAGGTGTTTCATTCGCGATTTTTTCTGTGGCTGTCCGTTGGGAACAACAATACGGCCAAATTATTGGTAGCTCGGTTATCGGAATTGCTGTTTTTTCCTTTGTTGTCATGTTGTGGTTGTTGCGACCAACACGTAAACGCACCGCCCACCGTCACGACACGTTGTTGGATGCTTTGGGCCAAACGACTGAACGAAATCAAAAACAATTGTCGGTGCCGTTGGTGGAGCAGTTGGCAACCATCCCGCAATTGGTTGGTGAACCGGGTGTTGATCAAGATCGGCCACAACCGGCTATAGCAACGGGTGCCGTGCCTGAACCATTCGTGCATAGTGCCGTGAAGCCGGATGCCGTTCAAACACCTGAACCCGTTGCGTCAGATAAAACCAATGCTGCCCATCAAAATGCCGCCCAAGTTGATGACATGTTGAATAATTTGCCCGTTGGTTTTTTTTCCGCTGACCACGACGGTTTATTGTTGTACATCAACCGGACCTTGGCGCGCTGGTTAGGTGTTCCATCTGTTGATGCCATCGGCCGTCCTTTTTCTGATTTTGTCGCCCGTGCATCCAGTGAAGGTGAACTGTATTTAAAATCTTTTGATGGACCGCCGTTTAAAGTCGTGCTTGAACAATCCGAAGCCGATGTCGAAGGTGGATCTTATACCCGTTCAATTGTTTTGCGTGATGTGGTGTGGACCGATGTCGTCCGATTGGGTCAAAATTCGGTTGCACCCGCGCCCATACCAACTTCACCCGATGAAGGAGAGCGCAAAACAACAAAATACGAAACCATGAAATGGTTGTTTGATGAGGCCCCCGTGGGCATTGTTTTGGTTGATATAGATGGTCGGGTCAAAGATTGCAATCTGGCTTTTTGTAAACTGTCCGGCCACCAGCGGTTTGCAGTTCAAGGCCGACAATTTAGCGATCTTGTCAGTTTAGAAGACGAAAGCGAAGTGTCCACCGCCTTATCCAAAGTTGTGATGGGTATCATGCGTTCAGCCCATTTAGAAGTACGCATTCCGGGGGTCGGGGGGCGTGAAAGTATCACTTCGTTGTATTCCAGCAGGCAAACCGATAGCGACGGTGAAATTACCGGTTTGGTCTTGCATTTTATTGACACCACGGAACAACGAAATCTCGAAGTACAATTTGCCCAATCGCAAAAAATGCAAGCCGTTGGGCAATTGGCGGGCGGCGTTGCTCATGATTTTAATAATTTGTTGACGGCGATGATCGGTTTTTCTGATTTATTGCTGGACCGCCACGGGCCGGGGGACCCGGATTTTGCTGATTTGCAACAAATTCGCCAAAATGCGAACAGGGCAACTAATTTAGTCAGGCAACTGTTGGCTTTTTCCCGGCAACAAAAAATGGCTCCTGTGAAATTGGATATCAGTTTAGCTTTGGGCGAATTGTCCAATTTAATTGGTCGCTTAATTGGTGAAAAAATCGGCTTACGGTTCGTTAGTACGGCTGATTTAGCCATGGTCCATGTTGACCAAGGGCAATTTGAACAGGTTATCATTAATTTATGTGTTAACGCTCGTGATGCCATGCCAGGCGGCGGTGAAATTATTGTCTCGACCCACGCCGAAGAACTGGGCAACGATGTGCAGCGTGGCCACGATTTAATGCCCAAAGGCCGCTATGTGGTGATCGATGTGACGGATACCGGGACCGGCATTCGCCAAGAAGACATGGTGCGTATATTCGAACCGTTCTTTTCAACCAAAGAAGTCGGCGCTGGAACTGGACTCGGTTTATCAACGGTTTACGGCATTGTCCATCAAACGGGCGGCTTTATCTTTGTCGATAGCGCTCCCGGAAAAGGCACAACATTTACGATTTATTTGCCGGAATATAGAGGTGATGGTGATCAGGATGCAGATACGGATACACAGCCACAACCACAACATGTACACCATCATGGCGATGGTTTGGCTGTTGGCGACGAAGAAGACCTAACAGGTATGGCTACCGTTTTATTGGTCGAAGACGAAGACGCAGTGCGTATGTTTGCAAGCCGGGCGTTGCGCAACAAAGGCTACAAAGTACTCGAAGCGGAAAATGGTGAAATCGGTTTGGATGTCATTAATCAAGCCGATGGGCCCATCGATTTAATACTGTCGGATGTGATTATGCCGGGCATGGACGGGCATACATTTGTCAATTTGGTGCGCCATGAATTACCATCGGTGAAAGTTATTCTAATGTCTGGCTACGCCGATGACGTGTTCCAAGACGAAATTGACCGTGATAAAGAAATCGAATTCCTTGGCAAACCCTTTAGTTTGAAATCGCTCGCCAGCAAAGTGAAGCAAGTTTTAGAATCGCCCTGATATAACAGAAAAATTCATAGATAAATGTTCAGCGAATCGAATTGTTAATAGCCGAGTGTTTTGCTAATAAATGCATGAACAATAATAGAACATGAAGCTTAAAAATTAATAATATCAATGATTTAAAAAAATATGTTGCCAATGAGAACATTTCGTGTACATTTGAATGAGATTGCAACTGTTCCCATGATGTGAAAGATTAAGAGGCCGCATATGAAAACCAATACATTACGCTTAGTGGAGAAAGATAACGTGGATAAAAGTAAAGCGCTGGACGCAGCTGTTAGTCAAATAGAGCGCTCCTTTGGTAAAGGTTCGGTTATGAAATTGGGGCAACGTGAAGTTGTTTCAATTGCTTCTATTTCATCGGGTTCTATTGGTTTGGATATTGCGCTGGGAATTGGTGGTTTGCCGCGGGGTCGGATCATTGAAATTTATGGACCGGAAAGTTCTGGTAAAACCACGCTTGCGCTGCATGTCATCGCCGAAGCGCAAAAAAATGGCGGCACTTGCGCTTTTGTCGATGCCGAACATGCGCTCGACCCGGCTTATGCAAAAAAACTCGGCGTCGACATCGAAGAATTGCTGATTTCTCAACCGGACGCTGGGGAACAAGCTTTGGAAATCTCCGATACGCTGGTGCGTTCAGGCGCTATTGATGTGTTGGTGGTTGATAGTGTGGCGGCATTGGTGCCCAAAGCCGAACTCGAAGGGGAAATGGGTGACCACCATGTTGGCCTGCAAGCCCGTTTAATGAGCCAAGCTTTACGTAAGCTCACCGGTTCCGTTTCTAAATCCAATACGATGGTCATTTTCATTAACCAAATTCGTATGAAAATTGGTGTTATGTTTGGCAGTCCGGAAACCACGACGGGTGGTAATGCACTGAAATTTTATGCATCAGTTCGTATGGATATCCGCCGTATTGGTGCCATTAAAATTGGTGATGAAGTTGTTGGTAACCAAACCCGGGTAAAAGTTGTTAAAAACAAAGTCGCGCCACCGTTTAAAATGATTGAATTTGACATCATGTACGGCGAAGGCATTTCAAAAATGGGTGAAATCCTTGACCTTGGTGTCAAAGGTGAAATAGTTGATAAATCTGGGTCGTGGTTCTCTTTTGATTCTGTGCGTATTGGACAGGGCCGGGAAAATGCCAAAAAATTCCTGCGGGATAATCCAGACATGTCGCAACGTATTGAACAATTAATCCGTGATAATGCCGGATTATTGTCCGACGAAATGATGACCGGACCTGAGACGTCGCCTGAAAATGACAAAGATGATGACAATGGTGATTTGGCGGCATCATAATCAATGTTTTACATTTTATGTTGATACCATAATTTACACGGCCCCTTCATCGGGGCCGTTTTTTATCGCCCGGTGTATCGGGCCATATCTGGACTTAGGTGATGCAAAAGGGTAAAAGCGTCAGGGTTCATTTGTGAGCGCAATTTTGTGCATTTTTAAATTCAACGTTACCCATGGGGTCGATGAATAGAAAGTTGGTATAGACACGATGCAGACGGTTAATGAAATACGTGAAACGTTCCTGAAGTTTTTTGCTGATGCGGGACATAAAATTGTGCCGTCGTCATCCTTGGTCCCGTTAAACGATCCAACATTAATGTTTACTAATGCTGGCATGGTTCAGTTTAAAAATGTTTTTACCGGACTTGAAAATCTTGATTTCAACCGAGCCGTGACTTCTCAAAAATGCGTGCGTGCGGGTGGTAAACACAATGATCTTGAAAATGTCGGTTATACGGCGCGTCATCATACGTTTTTTGAAATGCTGGGTAATTTTTCTTTTGGTGACTATTTCAAAGCCGACGCCATCGAAATGGCTTGGAAACTGATTACCGAAGTTTATGGGCTGCCTGCTGAAAAATTATTGGTGACGGTACATACGTCGGACGAAGACGCCGCCGATTTATGGAAAAAAATTGCAGGCCTTGATGACAGCAAAATTATCCGCATCCCGACGTCTGATAATTTTTGGTCAATGGGCGATACCGGACCATGTGGGCCGTGCTCAGAAATATTTTATGATCATGGCGACCATATTCCTGGCGGCCCACCGGGCAGTGCGAACGAAGACGGTGATCGTTTTATAGAAATCTGGAATTTAGTGTTCATGCAATATGAACAGGTGTCCGCTGACGTTCGTAATGATTTACCGAGACCGTCCATCGATACGGGTATGGGGTTGGAACGTATATCAGCCGTCCTGCAAGGCACTCATGATAATTACAAAACCGATCTGTTTAAAACTTTGATCAATGCGTCAGCAGATCATTCTGGTGTTTCTGCAAATGGCAACTTTAATATTTCCCACCGCGTGATTGCTGATCACTTGCGTGCCAGTAGTTTTTTAATCGCAGACGGTGTGTTGCCGTCCAACGAAGGCCGCGGATATGTTGTGCGCCGTATTATGCGCCGGGCTATGCGACATGTGCAATTGATGGGCTGTAAAAACGCATTAATGTGGCAACTGGTGCCCACATTGGTCCGTGAAATGGGCCAAGCTTTCCCTGAATTGGTGCGTGCCGAAGCTTTAATTACAGAAACCCTAAAACTCGAAGAGGGCCGCTTTAAAAAAACTTTGGATAAAGGGCTTAAATTATTGGACGACGCCACGTCTGATTTATCTGGTGGCGGTGTATTGTCCGGAGATACAGCTTTTAAACTTTATGATACTTTTGGTTTTCCATTGGATTTGACCGAAGATGCCCTGCGCGGTAAAGGCATGACCGTTGATATTCAGGCTTTTAATAAAGCAATGGAAAAACAACGTGAAGACGCCCGCAAAGCGTGGGCCGGATCGGGCGACGCGGCGACCGAAGCGTTATGGTTTAAATTACGCGATGAATTGGGCGTAACGGAATTTTTGGGTTATGAAACAGAAGCCGCCGAAGCTCAAATAACGGCACTTATCGTTGACGATATAATAACGGATAGTGCCGCCGTTGGAACAACTGTTGGTGTGCTTGTTAACCAAACCCCGTTTTATGCTTTGTCCGGTGGACAAATGGGTGACAAAGGCGAAATCTTGGGCGCAAATGGTGCACGAATAATCATTACTGATACGTTGAAAAAAGCCGGTGATTTACATCTTCACCTAGGTAGAGTAGAAACAGGGACATTTTGCGTTGGTGACGAAGTGCGTTTAAATGTCGATGGCACGCAACGTGCTGCCCTACGCTCTAATCATTCGGCGACCCATTTGTTGCACGAAGCTTTGCGCCAACATTTGGGCGATCACGTTACACAAAAAGGATCATTGGTCGCCCCTGATCGGTTGCGCTTTGATATTAGTCATCCAAAACCTGTTGATGTGTCTGAAATGCAAAAAGTTGTATCTGATGTGAACGCACAGATTTTGGCAAATGTGCCTGTTGTCACGCGTCTGATGGACCAAGAAACGGCCATCGAAGCCGGGGCCATGGCATTGTTTGGTGAAAAATATGGTGACGAAGTCCGTGTTGTCTCTATGGGGGTTGGTGGTTCTTCAAAAAAACAATTTTATTCCACCGAACTTTGCGGCGGAACCCACGTCAATCGCACCGGCGATATGGGTGTGTTTAAAGTGTTGTCTGAAACGGCAGTAGCCGCCGGTGTACGCCGTATCGAAGCGGTCACAGGAAACGCAGCTAGAGCGTATTTAGATGAAACTGAAAATATTTTGCTAAAAACGGCAAACGCTTTAAAAACAAAACCATCTGATGTTCCAGACCGGGTTAAGTCATTAATTGATGAACGCCGTAAAATGGAACAAGAAATTTCGCGCCTTCGTAAACAAATCGCGACCGGTGGCACAGCGTCTGAAAAATCCGAAATTGATGTAACTGGCACGACATTAATCGCTAGGTTGATGGAAGGAATACCGGCCAAAGAATTAAAAAGCTTGGCCGATGATTTCAAACAAAAAATTGGATCGGGCATTGTGGCTTTGATCGCCGTTAATGATGGTAGAGCATCGCTTGTCGTTGCCGTTACCGATGATTTAACGGATACTTTTAACGCGGTTGATCTTGTGCGAGTAGGATCGAACGTCGTTGGCGGTAAAGGTGGCGGTGGGCGGCCCGATATGGCCCAAGCCGGTGGTCCGGATGGTGATCAAGCCCAAGCCGCATTAGATGCAATCCAAAAAGCCATGACGGCTTAAAACGATAAAAATTCGTCATGCTTATTTTTTAGCTGAATGGATAAAATGGTTACACAATGAACGATTTTAAATCATTGTTTAAAAAGGGTAAAAGCCCGGAAGTGTTGTTGGTGCTTTTATCCATTGGCATGATGCTGGCGTTTTCTACATGGCAAGCTTTACTGAACAATTTTGCTGTTGATAATGTCGGCTTTGATGGTGCGCGTATTGGCATTTTACAAAGTATTCGTGAAATCCCGGGATTGCTGGCATTTTCCATCACCTTTATCTTGATTTTTTTCCGCGAACAACAGGTGATGTTGGCCGCTTTGATTTTATTGGGTATTGGTACCGCATTAACCGGGTTTTTTCCGTATGCACTCGGACTGTATTTAACAACGTTTTTGATGTCCACAGGATTTCATTATTTTGAAACCGCACGGCAATCCTTGGCTTTGCAATGGATTGATAAAGATGAAACGCCGGTGGTGTTAGGTCAATTGGTTAGTGCAGGATCGTTTGCGGCATTGGTATCGTTTGCTATTATTTATCTGGGGCTCGATTTTTTCGATTTGCAACTGAAATGGATTTATGTGGCTGGTGGATTTATCGCGGTCATCATTACGGTTTATTGTTGGGTTGCATTCCCAAGTTATTCCGGAAAAGTCCAACAAAAATCGACAATCGTTCTACGTAGCCGTTATTGGTTATGGTACGGCTTGGTGTTTATGTCCGGTGCCCGACGGCAAATTTTTGTCGTTTTTGCCGGTTTTTTGATGGTTGAAAAATTTGGTTTTACCGCTGCTGAAATGACATTAATGTTTTTAGCCAACATGACGATATCGATTTTTATTGCACCAAAAATTGGCCGTCTGATTAAACGTTTTGGCGAACGCCGGGCTTTATTGCTGGAATATTCGGGGTTGGTGTTGGTGTTTGTTGGGTATGCCTTGGCTGATCAAGCGTGGATTGGGGTGATCTTGTACATTCTTGATCATATGTTTTTTGCGATGGCCATCGCCATTAAAACCTATTTTCAAAAAATTGCTGTCCCCGCAGATATTTCCTCCTCGTCTGCTGTTAGTTTCACCATCAGCCATTTGGTGGCGGTGATTATCCCGGCCGGATTTGGTCTGATCTGGCTCGTAGCGCCTAGTTATGTATTTATGGCAGGGGCGGCTATGGCGGGTATATCATTGGTATTGGCATTCTTCGTTCCGAAAAACCCGGACCATCAACAAATATCGATTTTTAGCCACCCATCAATCATCGCAAAACCAGCCGAGTAGTTAAGGATATTAAATCATGAATAATACGTTCACCGGTACTGATGATTATGTGGCGACAGAAGATTTGCAAGTGGCGGTTAATGCGGCCATCCAATTAGAACGCCCGCTGTTGATTAAAGGCGAGCCGGGTACCGGGAAAACAGTGCTGGCGGCAGAAGTTGCAAAATCTTTGAACGCAGCGTTATTACAATGGCATGTTAAATCCACCACCAAAGCCCAGCAAGGTTTATATGAATATGACGCTGTTGCCAGATTACGCGACAGCCAATTGGGTGATGAACGTGTTCACGATATATCTAACTATATTGTTCGCGGAAAATTATGGGATGCCTTTGTTCATGAAAACCGCCCGGTATTATTAATCGATGAAGTAGATAAGGCTGATATCGAATTTCCCAACGATTTGTTGCTGGAATTGGACCGCATGGAATTTCATGTTTATGAAACCAAACAAACAGTAAAAGCAATCAAACGCCCGGTTGTGATTATTACATCGAATAATGAAAAAGAATTGCCGGATGCGTTTTTACGCCGCTGTTTTTTCCATTATATCAGTTTCCCTGATGATCAGACGATGCGCCAAATTATTGATGTGCATTTCCCGGATATTCAAAATCGTTTGGTGAAACAAGCGTTGGAAATTTTTTATCAATTGCGCGATGTGCCGGGGTTAAAGAAAAAACCATCAACGTCTGAATTGCTGGACTGGTTAAAATTATTAATGGTCGAAGACATGCCTTTGGATGTTTTAAAATCAAATGATAAACGCTCATTGGTCCCGCCTTTGGCGGGTGCCTTGATTAAAAATGAACAAGACGTGCATCTGTTGGAACGCTTGGCATTTATGCATGCCCGGGAAAACAGATAAAACAGGTTTTCCCCAATGTTTATTCATTTTTTTATGGAACTTAGATCGGCCGGTGTTCCGGTATCGCTGCGTGAATATTTGACATTGATGGAAGCCTTGGACCAAGGCATCGCCCGTTATGATATCCAACAGTTTTATTATCTATGCCGTTCAGCGTGGGTCAAAGATGAACGCCACCTAGACCGTTTTGATCAGGTGTTCGGGAAAATATTTAAAGGCTTGGAAACCACACTTGAAGATGGCAGTCAACCGATCCCCGAAGACTGGCTTAAAAAAATGGCCGAAAAATATTTGAGCGATGAAGAAAAGCAAGAAATAGAAGCCCTGGGCGGGTGGGACAAATTGATGGAAACCTTAAAAAAACGCTTGGCGGAACAAGAGAAACGTCACCAAGGCGGATCAAAATGGATCGGCACTGCTGGCACATCACCGTTTGGCGCTTATGGTTATAACCCCGAAGGTGTGCGTATTGGTCAAGACAAAGGTCGTCACGGTCGGGCCGTTAAAGTTTGGGATAAACGTCAATTTAAAAATTTAGATGACAACGTTGAGTTGGGCACGCGTAATATCAAAATTGCTTTGCGTCGCTTGCGAAAATTTGCTCGCCTTGGCGCGCCATCGGAATTGGATTTAGATAGTACCATACGCTCAACAGCCCAAAAAGGTTTTCTCGATGTACAGATGGTCCCGGAACGCCATAACGCCACCAAAGTATTGTTGTTTTTGGATGTCGGTGGGTCCATGGATCCGCATATTAAAATGATGGAAGAATTATTTTCCGCCGCCCGTAGCGAATTTAAACATATGGAATATTTTTATTTCCATAACTGCCCCTATGAACGAGTGTGGCGTGATAACAACAGACGTCATGCACATGTCATCCCGACCCATGAGGTGATGCGTACATATGGCGCTGATTACAAACTTATTTTTGTCGGCGATGCATCCATGAGCCCCTATGAAATTGTTTATCCCGGCGGCAGTGTGGAACACATGAATGCAGAAAGTGGGCAAGTCTGGATGGACCGTTTAACCAACGTTTACGGGCATGCTGTGTGGTTAAACCCTGTGCGCGAAGCGTGGTGGGGGCATACGCAATCGGTGGGCATGGTCAAACAGTTGATGTCAGATCGCATGTATCCATTAACTTTGGGCGGACTGGACGCGGCTATTCGTGAACTAAGCCATTAATCCAATAGATCGCATCGACAATGGATATTTATACCAGTCGCCCGTGACAATGTTTGTATTTTTTACCAGACTGACACGGGCACGCCGCATTTCTGGATACCCGTCCCCACGTATTGGGATCTTCTGGATCAATGTGATCTGCGGCTTTACGACGATTGATGGGAACGTTAGCAATGGCTTGTTGTGTGCCATCGTCCATTGTTTGAACATGGCCTTCTAAGGCTGGATCAACACGGCCTTCATGCATGTCTTGGGGCTGTCCTGAAAACATGTCCAAATTGCTGTCGTCTTGTAATTCAACCAGCGACAACATTTGTGTAACCCGTTCACGCAAAGTATCCAACATGGTTTCAAATAAATTAAAAGCTTCGCGTTTGTATTCGTTTAATGGATCGCGTTGGGCGTAAGCGCGAAGCCCGATGCCTTGGCGTAAATGATCCAGCGTCAACAAATGCTCTTTCCACAACTGATCTAACAACTGTAACAGCAAGCTTTTTTCGACGTTACGCATGGTCTCTGGGCCAAATGTGGCGGCTTTTTCAGCCATTTTACGGTCACTTAAATCAATTAAGCGTTCTAGAATTTCGGCGTCCGCGATGCCTTCTTCTTTGGCCCAGTCATGAACCGGTAAATCCAAGGCTAAGATACGCAGCACCTCTTCGTGTAGTGTGTCCATATCCCATTGTTCTGCATAGGCTTTTTCCGGGATCGCCAAGTGGACCATGTCTTCGATAATTTGGTGGCGCATATCAACAATTTGTTCTGACACTTCGTCAGCCGACATCAAATCGCGGCGTTGTTCGTAAATGACTTTACGTTGGTCATTCATCACATCATCGAATTTCAGCAGGTTTTTGCGAATTTCGAAATTGCGGCCTTCGACTTTGTGCTGGGCTTTTTCCAACGCTTTATTGACCCACGGGTGGACAATAGCTTCGCCTTCTTCTAATCCCAATTTTTTCAACATACCATCGATGCGTTCGGAACCAAAAATTCGCATGAGATCGTCTTCTAATGATAAAAAGAATTTCGACGCTCCGGGGTCGCCTTGGCGTCCGGCACGGCCACGTAATTGGTTATCAATACGTCGGCTTTCATGGCGTTCCGTACAGATGATATATAATCCACCGGCTTCATTGACGATAACTTTGTTGGCTTTAATTTCATCGGCAATTTTTTGTCGGGCTTTATCATATTCTGGCGTACCCGGTTCTGATTTAACTTCGTTGGTAACGCGCATATCCAGATTGCCACCCAATTGAATATCTGTGCCGCGTCCGGCCATGTTAGTCGCGATGGTGATGGAATCTGGAGCCCCCGCTTGGGATACGATTTGGGCTTCTTGTTCATGGTAGCGGGCGTTTAAAACATTGTGTTTAATTTTTGCTTTTTTCAATAATTCGGACAGCAGTTCAGATTTTTCAATACTGACGGTCCCGACCAATACAGGTTGTTTGCGGGCTTGGCATTCATCGATCAATTTGATGATGGCTGAATATTTTTCTTCGTGAGTTCGGTAAACTTCGTCATCAAAATCCAGGCGAATACATTCAACATTGGTTGGAATATCAATGACTTCTAGTTTATAAATCTCATGAAATTCACCAGCTTCGGTCATTGCCGTTCCGGTCATACCCGCCAATTTAGGATATAATCTGAAATAATTCTGGAATGTGATCGAAGCCAAGGTTTGGTTTTCGTTTTGAATCTCAGCGTTTTCTTTAGCTTCTAAGGCTTGGTGCAAACCTTCGGAAAAACGCCGCCCTTCCATCATCCGTCCGGTAAATTCATCAATGATGATGACTTTGTTGTCTTTAACGATGTAATCGGTATCGCGTTTGAACAGTTTATGGGCGCGCAAAGCTTGGTTGGCGTGATGGACCAGCGCCACATTTTGAATGTCGTATAGTGAGCCTTCCTGTAGTAACTCGGCATCGGTTAATAGTTTTTCCAGTTTTTCTGTACCCGTATCCGTGAACGTCACGGCGCGGGCTTTTTCGTCTTTTTCGAAATCTTCGTCGATCAATTCAGGGATTATTTTATCAAGGGCGATATATAGATCAGAATTATCATCCGTGGCACCGGAAATAATGAGCGGGGTTCTGGCTTCGTCGATCAGAATCGAGTCGACTTCATCAATGATGGCAAAGTTAAAATCGCGTTGTACCATTTCATCAAACTGAAATTTCATGTTGTCGCGCAGATAATCAAAACCAAATTCGTTGTTGGTGCCGTATGTAATATCGGCGGCGTAGGCGGCTTTGCGTTCAGCGTCGTCAAGTCCATGAATAATACAGTCCACGGTTAAGCCCAAAAACCGGTAAATTTGGCCCATCCAATCGGCGTCACGTTTGGCTAAATAATCGTTGACGGTAACCACATGCACGCCTTTGCCTTCGACAGCATTTAAATAGACGGCCAAGGTAGATACCAAAGTTTTACCTTCGCCCGTGCGCATTTCGGAAATTAATCCGCGGTGAATAATAATACCGCCGATCATTTGTACATCAAAATGGCGTTGACCAAGGGTGCGTTTGGCGGCTTCGCGTACAGTGGCAAACGCTTCGACTAAAATATCGTCCAGCGTTTCGCCTGCTTTTATTCGCTCGCGGAATTTGTCTGTTTGGGCTTTTAATTGATCGTCGTTTAAGGCTTCGATGTCTTTTTCCATGGCGTTGATGGCATCAACGGTGGGTTGGACAAGTTTTAAATAACGATCATTGGCTGATCCGAAAAAACGTTTTGCAAAAGCGTTAAGCATGGAAATTGTTGGTCCGTATTTTTTGAAGGGCAAGTCGCCTGAAATTTTTTATGAAGGCATCCACAAAAGGAGCCACCAAAGAGATAGAGTTAGCCGCCCACTATGTCAATGGTAAGCGGGGGCTTTAAAGCTTGCAGAGCAGGATTTTATCTCAGGGTTTAGTGGTTGATCCACCCTGTCCCGGATACAGGGCAAATTTTAAGTTTGTAATGATAGTAAAATATTATTGGCGAACACGCTGCCGGTCACGGACGGCTTGGACAATGGTGCGGATGTTTTGTAACGTGAGCTCACGTTTCATGCCTGGATTAATGGCTGGATTATACAGTAATTGTAATAACAACCGATCCAGTCCGGTGAGCTCAATTTCCGGGTTTGTGTCATTAAATATGGATTGTTTGAGTTCTGAACTGTCATTGGGTAGCCCCATCGCTTGGGTTAATTCCTCAATTACACAGGCGCGCATAGTGCGTTGATCATGGCGTGCCGGAAAAGCCGCATAGGCTGCGCGAATTTCACCACCTTTAGTATAAAAATGAACAAAACAGGTTGATTTCCCTAACATATCAACCACGGTTTCAGCGACTTTAGAATCGTTTTTCCCAAATTTTTTTTGCACGGCTTCTGGAATTTTCTTGGCCGGCATATAAAACAGTAAAAAATTTAAACTTGTGCCGTCGAAATTTTTTTCCAGTTGTCCGTTTCTGAACATTTTTTCAGAAAAAACCAAACTAATCGGATGTCCTGTTAATTTTTGCAACGTTGCCGCGACTTCAACCACGTATTCTTCAAAATAATCTGGGTATAATCGGCCAATGATGCCAATGCGAATTGGTTTTTTCCATTTGCGGATATAGTTGACGCGTCCAGTGTATTCGTTACCCAGCGCAATCACATCAAAACTGCGTACGATTTGATTGACTGTCATTCGAATGGTTTGTTTTTCCGTGGGTGACTGTGCCAAGGCGGGCACGGCGGTAAGCCACAATAAAGTAGCTATAATAAATGGCTTTATGAAAACCGGAATGTTCATTGTATGACCCTAAAGTGAAGCATGACCCTAAAGTGACTTATGTTGTGCGTTTTATATCAGAAAATGTGTTGAATTGTAATGTAATTTTTATAGATATGCGGTCATAATGTCGCCACAGTATAGCGACAGTTTGTCAACGTTTTGGGGCAGCTATTAATTTATTCAAGTAGGCTTGCTTGATCTGATGCCATTGATATGCTTTACCAAATATTGAACCAGATACAAATCTTTTTAAACACCGATAACAGGAAATTAATAAATGTTGAAACGTACACTGATGATTGCGGCTTTGGTTGCCGTAACTGCCGCGCCATTTTCCGAAAGCAAAGCGGCTGGGGACGATCCCGTTGTCGCCACCGTTAACGGCATGAATATTTTACGTAGCGAAGTCGAAGACGCGAAGCAATTTTTGCCCGATCAATATCGTAATTTACCATTTCAAGCGCTATACCCAACATTATTGAATTCATTGATTGATCTGCGTTTAACAGTCGAAGATGCCAAATCTCAAAAAATGGATCAGAGCAAAGACTATAAAGACAACATGGAACGAGTCGGACGGCAAGTACTGCAAAACATCGCCCTTAACGCGGTTGCTGGCAAAGCCTTAAGCGACGATAAAATAAAAACTAGCTATGAAGAATTTTTAAAAACCTTTAAAGGTGGCGAAGAAATAAACGCCCGTCATATTTTACTTAAAACCGAAGCCGAAGCCAAAGCCGTTATCAAAGAAATAGCAGGCGGGGCTGATTTCGCCGAAGTCGCTAAGAAAAAATCTACGGGACCGTCCGGTGCCAACGGTGGAGATTTAGGTTATTTTAAAAGCGGCCAAATGGTCAAAGAATTCGAAGCGGCAGCCAAGCTTTTGAAAAAAGGCGAAGTGTCTAAAACACCCGTTAAAACCCAGTTTGGCTGGCACGTTATCAAAGTCGAGGACCGCCGGGCCGTTACCGCGCCCACATTAGAAGAAAAACGCCAGGAATTAAGTGGTCAATTAGCTCAAGCTGCTGTGGCTGAGTATAAAAAGAAATTAAGAGATGGGGCCAAAGTAACGCAATTTAATTTAGATGGATCCCCGCTTGATAAGAAAAAAGCCGAGTAACCCATCATGACCGATACCCCCGGTATTTCGCCTTTGGCACCAGACTATTTCCCAACGCTTCCTGAAATCAAAGGCGTGCGTTTGGGCGTGGCGGCGGCAGGTGTTAAATACCGGGACCGTACCGATGTGTTGTTAGTTGAAATGCTGCCGGAAACAAATGTTGCCGGGGTTTTTACCCAATCAAAAACTGCATCGGCCCCCGTTGACTGGTGCAAAAAATCATTGAACGGTGGATCGGCTCAAGGATTATTGGTCAATTCCGGCAACGCCAATGCGTTTACCGGCGCGCGCGGGGGTGATGCTGTTGAAAAATCCGTCGAAGCTGTCGCTGATATTTTGGCTTGCAGACCTAGCCGGGTTTTTGCCGCTTCCACAGGCGTTATTGGTGAACCGTTAGATTGGACAAAAATAACCAGTTGTCTTGAAAATTTGTATGGCGACATGACGCCCGTGGCGGGGCCAGATGACTGGCAATCAGCCGCCCGTGCCATTATGACCACCGATACATTTGCCAAAGCCGCAACAAAAACAGTGATGATTAACGGTGTCTCTGTTACCATCAATGGCATTGCCAAAGGATCGGGTATGATCGCGCCGGATATGGCGACGATGTTGTCGTTTATTTTCACCGATGCAGCGATATCATCAACGGTTTTACAAGAAATACTCTCTCCCCTAGCGGATCAGTCATTTAACGCCATTACAGTCGATAGCGATACATCGACCAGTGACACTGTGTTGTTGTTCGCGACCAACCAAGCCGGCCATGAGGCTATCTTGTCATCGGATGATCCTTGCCTTGATGAATTTAAAACGGGTCTTAAAGAGTTGATGATCAATTTAGCCCAACAAATTGTTCGTGACGGCGAAGGCGCGACCAAGTTTATTTCGATCACCGTTACGGGTGCCGAATGCGATAAAGCTGCTAAGAATATTGCCCTGTCGATTGCCAATTCGCCGTTGGTTAAAACCGCCATCGCTGGCGAAGATGCTAATTGGGGCCGCATTGTCATGGCGGTGGGTAAAGCGGGCGAAGCCGCCAACCGGGATAAGCTGTCTATTCAAATTGGCGGCGTTGCTGTGGCAGATCAAGGTTTGCGCGTTGAAAATTATGACGAAACGCCCATTGCCAAACACATGAAAGGCGATGCTATTGAAATCATAGTTGATGTCGGGGTGACGGATGATGAAAACGCTGGGCGGGCCACGGTGTGGACGTGTGATTTAACTCATGGATACATTACCATCAATGCCGATTACAGGTCCTGATAACGGTTGTTATGAAGCCGGAGCGCGTGATCAAACGCGAAATTTGCCGGTGCTGTTGGTGGTTGCCGTGGCGCTCGTGGATGTCGATGGGCGCGTGTTGTTGGCGCGGCGTCCAGCGGGTAAACCCATGGCAGGTTTATGGGAATTTCCAGGCGGCAAAGTTGATGGTGGCGAATTGCCGGAAACCGCCCTTGTGCGTGAATTACATGAAGAGTTAGGCATTGATATCACCGCCAGCTGTTTGGCCCCGCTGACGTTTGCGTCCCACAGCTATGATGATTTTCATCTTTTAATGCCGCTTTTTGTTTGCCGGGTATGGAAAGGCGTTGTGACCGCCAACGAAGGCCAAGAACTGAAATGGGTGCGGCCCATTCGCATGGGTGATTATGATATGCCGGCCGCCGACGTGCCGTTGGTGGCGTTGCTTCGGGACTTATTGTGATTTATGACGGATAAAATCATCACAGCAGCCCTTTTAATTATCGGCAATGAAATATTGTCGGGCCGTACGACGGATGCCAACTTGTCCTATTTAGGGTCCGAGCTTAATAAAATCGGTATCCGCATGAAACACACGCGCATTATTGCCGACGATGAACAATCGATTATTGACAATTTAAATGAATTGCGCCCTCGTTTTGATTATGTCTTTACCACGGGCGGTATCGGCCCGACCCATGATGATATTACCTGCGAAGCCGTCGCCAAAGCTTTTGCATTGCCTTTTGGTCCCAATCGGGATGCAATCCAAATGTTATCGGAACATTACCATAAAAATGATTTAACGGCAGCTCGAATGCGTATGGCAAACACGCCCAATGGTGCGATTTTATTGGACAACCCGGTCAGTCGCGCGCCCGGCTTTCAAGTCGAAAATGTGTTTGTTCTGCCTGGCGTTCCGGTAATTATGCAAGCCATTTTCGAAGGGTTTCGCCATCGATTAAAGGGCGGCGAAGAAATGCTATCGACAACGTTAACTTGTGATTTGCCCGAAGGCCGCTTGGCTGAAAGCTTAGCCCTAATACAAAACCGATATGCGGACGTTGAAATCGGCAGCTATCCCTATATCCGGCTTGGGAAAATGGGCGTCAGCGTTGTTTTACGGCACACAGATCAGACCTGCGTTGATTTGGTCGCGGGCGACGTGCGCCAAGCTATTGTTGATTTAAAAGGCAATATTTTTTAAAGACAGTCTTTATCGGCGCAGGGTAAATTCATTCAACGTTGCCCGGTCTTGCCAACCATGGCGCACCAATTCCGGGTCTTCGTGTTCCTCGACAGGGTAGCCTAAGCATAAATAAGACACCAAACGCCAATCACGCGGCACGTCCAGAATTTCATTGATCGTGTCCGGGTTTAATATGGACACCCAGCCCATACCAACGCTTTCGGCGCGGGCTGCTAACCATAATGTATTGATGGCCGCAACAACGGAATAATCCAGCATTTCCGGCATGGTTTTCTGCCCTAAACCTTGTCCGCGGTTGCCGCTATGGTCACAATAAACCGCTAATTGTACGGGGGCTAAATCCAATCCTGATAATTTTAATGTGGCGTAGAGTTTAGCTTTTTCACCCGAATAATCGTTTAATGCATCTTGATTACAGGTTTCAAAATTATCACGGATTTTTTGTCTGCGGGTTTTGTCATCAATAATCACAAACCGCCATGGCTGGCTGTTACCCACCGACGGGGCCAATATTGCACGCTCCAACAACCTCTGTAATTGATCATCTGGAATGGCATCAGTTTTAAATCGCCGAACGTCGCGGCGCCACCGGAACAAGTTTTCAAGACGTTCGTTAAATAGCGCGTCAAAATCCGGTATACTGTGTTTTTCTATACTTTTATTCATGTGCCGACCTTACCCCGGCTGGTACGTGGCCTGCAACTCATATGCACATTAAAATAGTTGGTGTTAAGCGATGGGTGAGGGTAGTTTCCCATTTCGCCGTCACAGGCCTCTGCGGGCGCGCTAGGAATTGCCCCCAACCACGTGCCCGAACTGACAATTTCAAACTTTATTTGTTTTTTAGAACCTAAGCCTTGCAAGCGCCGATGGGTGAGGGTAGTTTCCCATTTCGCCGTCACAGGCCTCTGCGGGCGCGCTAGGAATTGCCCCCAACCACATGCCCGAACTGACAGTTACCAAACTTTATTTATTTTTTAGAACCTAAGCCTTGCAAGCGCCGATGGGTGAGGGTAGTTTCCCATTTCGCCGTTACAGGCCTCTGCGGGCGTGGTGGAATTGGTAGACACAAGGGACTTAAAATCCCTCGGGCTTTAATGCCCTTGCGAGTTCAAGTCTCGCCGCCCGCACCATTTTTCATGAAACCGACACATCATATTTTCAATTTTTTCGTGGCTTATTGCGATTTGATTTAGGCTAATATCTGTGGTTTTTCTTGAAAAATGGTGCTCATTGGTTATACTTAATACAACAATGTACTATTTCTGATGACTGCGATAGATTTATGAGCTCAAAATGGCGATTTCAACAACAAGTTTACGTTTAAGTGATGAAGTCCAGCAACGGCTTGAAGCCTTGGGTAAAGTGCAAGATAGATCACCGCACTATCTTATGAAAAAAGCCGTAGAACAGTTTCTGGATGCCGAAGAAGCATTGCAGGCCGAGCGACAGATGGTCATGGCAAGATGGGAGAAATTTGAACTTACAGGCGAGACGGTGGATCATGCAGATGTTAAAGATTGGGCGTCATCACTCGGCACCAAAACCGTTTGATGGCTGACCTCCGATGGCTTCCTGAGGCCGTAGATGACTTGAAAAGGTTACATGCTTTCATCATTCCGCATAGTGTGACTGCTGCTAACCAAGCTATTGATACATTACTTATGTCAGCTGAGGCATTGCGGGCGTTTCCAGAAAAAGGGCGTCCTTGGCATTTGAACATGAATTATCGTGAACTGTCTGTCCGCTTTGGTGTGCGCGGTTATTCCATCCGCTACCGTTTGATTGAAAATCAGATTGTGATTGTTCGGGTTTGGCATTCACTTGAAAACCGCTAGGTGTGCGAGCCGTCTTTGTTTTGGATGCCTTTCACAGCTACCTATTCTTTAAGTTTATGAAACACACAGCTGTGGGTTCAGAGAAATTAAGACACTGGCCAGAACAGAAAAACTAACGACATATGATGCGGCCTATCTTGAACTCAGTCTCCGGTTAGGGCTGCCGTTGGCGAGCAATGATAAAGCATTGCGGCAAGCGGCATTGCGCTTGGGCGTAACAATTTTCCAGAAAATTCAGACAAATAAACCTTGCCGCAAACAAACCTAAGCAATGAACGTTTATCATTGTTTTTTTTGCTTATGTTTACTTTTTTAATAATCGCTCAGGCATTGGTGTCCTTGCGAGTTCAAGTCTCACCGCCCGCACCAATTTATATTCCTTACATACTGTTGAATTAATTATCGCGTCCACTGAAGCGGTCAATTTCCCGGTTGACGGTCACAAACCGGGTGATTTGGAAATACTGTTGCCAATCGACTTCGGCGGTTACCGTGATTTGCGCAACTTCTTCACGCAGGAAAATATCTTGAAGCCAGGGCAAGGTTTGATTGGCAACCATGGGAATATCGGAAATGGTGCCTTCGGTCATGGCAATATCGGCGTCATTAAAACCTTGTGTGACAACAGGGCCGGCGGTGGGTGAGGCAAAATCCGTGGCCGCTACGGTGACTTCCAGATTTCTGAAAACAATGCGTGGTGTGTTGGCACGCCATGGTGCGTTGTTTTGTAAACCGACCCTGAGTGTGAAATTTTCGGTAACTTCCAGACGGTTTCCGGGAACATCCCGAATGCGCGGAATAACCACAAGAAAATTACGTAACCCCCGCCATGTATCAATAGGCATAATTTATCCTCCCTCAAGAATATTTCAACTATGCCTATTATTAATACACAAATTAACTATAAAGTATATAGTTTAATGGTTTCTGGCTTTGACAATCGGTTTGATCATCATGCGCTTCGAACCTGTTTAAGGAATTCCGATACCTGATCGTTCAACGCAGAGGACTGATTGGAAATGGCAACGGCGGAGCTCATCACTTCGTTTGATGATGTTCCTGCATGACCAATCGAACTTGAAATATCGGTGATATAATTTGCGACTTCATTTGTTCCATCGGTGACTTGTTGCACATTCCGGGCGATTTCGGAAGTGGCCGCGTTCTGTTGTTCAACCGCTGATGCGATGCTGGTTGTTATTTCGTTTATTTCAGAAATTGTAGTTCCGATATCACGCACCGAAGTGGCGGCGTCGTTGGTCACTGATTGAATGTTTTCGACTTGTGCCGATATGTTCTCAGTGGCCTTGGCCGTTTGGTTTGCCAAATTTTTAACCTCGCTGGCAACAACGGCAAAGCCTTTACCGGCGTCACCGGCACGGGCCGCTTCGATGGTCGCGTTTAAAGCCAATAAATTGGTCTGTTCGGCAATATCTTGAATGAGGCCAATTACTTCACTGATTTGCTGAGCCGATGTGGTCATGCCTTCGACCAATGTGTTAGTGTGTTCAGATTTAGTAACAGCTTCGCCTGCGATTTTTGTGGATTTAGATACTTGCTCGGCGATTTCCCGAATAGATGCTGAAAGCTCTTCGGCCGCCACTGCAACAGCTTCAACGTTTTCTGCTGTCGTTTGCGAGGCTAGATTAACGCTTTCTGACTTGTTACCAACGTCGCCAATGACGGTTGTCATATTTTTAGCGGTGTCCTGCATTTGTTTTGATGACGAAGAAACACCTTCTACGGTGGATTGAACGCTGTTTTCAAAATCATCCGCGATGGCATTCATGGTTTTACGCTTGTCTTCTTCGGCATGGTTTTCGGCTTCGATTTTCTCTCGAGCCAAGCGGTCGTTTTCAAGGGCATTTTCTTTGAAAACAACGACAGCACCCGCCATTTCACCAATTTCATCGGATCTGTCTGTCGCGGGGATGGTAACCGTATGATTGCCGGATGATAGCTCGGACATGGCGTTGACCAATTTTCCGATCGGTGAAGTCACCTGTCCAATTACGATGTAAAATGAAGCCACAATCAACACTAAAGAAGCCAAACCAAGAATTGCGAAGGCCGCGAGTTGGGTGGTGGCGGAAGTTGACGATTGCTGAAGGTGTTGTGCACTTTGTGAATGGCTTTCTTTAAGGACATTGACAAGGCTATCAAGCGCGGTTTCACTAAGTAAAATCAAATCCTGTGGCGAGGTTTTATAGGGTTTGCCACGAGATCCGGCGGATATTAATTCATCACGTACGTTAAAATAATCCTGCGCAAGGTTTTTTTGCAATGCCGTCAATCTTGTATCCAGCTTTTCATTGTTGCGGGTGCCGACCAAATAGGAAAGGTTGCCGACTAGGATATCCATGCGCCCTTTATAATCAAGCAATGCGCGAAGCACTTTCGGTGATAGCGGAATATCTGCTTGCACGGGCATTACTAATGTAGCGCGTTCCAGTCCAAGATAGTGTTTAAGCATCACAACTGTGTACCCGATTTCGGCATATTGACCTGCGATTGGGTCTTTAACAGCTGGTTCGCGGGTCATGTTCCTGCGCAAATGGGACAATGTGATAATAACATTGGAAAATCCTGCGTTCCATTTTCTTAAACGTCCGGGGCTTCGCTCATCGGCGTCGCTGGCAAAAGCGCCGTCTATGGATTTTCTCAACTTGGCAAGTTTCGCGGATAATTCCGGTAAAGACTTAAGCAGGGATTGTGATTGCGCATCCAATGCATCGATTTCTCCATCCATGGTTTTTATGAAGCCCTGAATGGCTTTGTTGTTTGATTGACGAAAACCAGTCAGACCTTTCTGAATTTTTTTATCGTCTTTATCTGCAATAGCATAAGCACCGCCGACAAGATTTCTTTCAGCGAGCAAATCGTTGATCACTTTCAGTATTTCGTTGGTATGGTCGATTTCCCGCGAGACAACATTTGTGGTGCTCATTTGTTCCCAGGCACCGAAGCCGTTATAAAAAACGGTACCAAGAGAAAGCAGGCTTAGACCGACAACAATTGAGAGCAGTTTTGATCGTAAAGTCAATGTTCATCTCCTAATATCGCAGAGGCGGGTTCACCAAATGTGAACCCGGTGTGGTTTGGGCGGACTATTTTATTGTTGGCTTGACTGTTATTTTCCCGGCCTCTTCAAAAAACAATATAACTTCTAAGGTGTCTCCGCTTTTGGGCGGGCTTGCCAGTTCTTCAAGCGCAATGTGGGCGGCTCCTTCTTTTAATTCTGTCGAACCTTTTGCCGGGATGCCGATGCCACTGGCTGCGGAATGATCACCGCCCATGTTTCCGGACATGATTTTGATTTCTTTCGCATCACCGGTTTTGGCTGAATACAACACGTCTGGGTCTTCGCTCGTGTTGGTGATGGTCATGAAGACGGCGACTTCTCTGCCGCCATCTTCGATTTCGGCAACAACATTGGTGATTTTGATTTCAGCGAAAGCAGGTGAAGCCGCAATAACTAGGATAGCAAATGCGATTGCGATTATTTTTTTCATGATGAGCTCCTTGAGGTTTTGGGTTTGTTAATTATGAGTGCAGATTTGCATGCAAATCAAAACTGGTATGAATGCAATTGATATAAAATATACAGGGATTTGATTTTTTTTGGGTTTCGAAGTGTTTCAATTTGTTTCTATATATTTCAGGCTTCTATTAATTCGATTGTTTTTACATTCTCATAATATGTATTTAGTCTGTATTCACTCGACCATATAGAAATTCAAATTAATAAAGAAGAAGACCTGATTATTGGAGAAAAATAAATAGAGTTTGCTATTATTTACACATGTCTATATATCCGGACATATGGAAATAATATTTAATAAAGATGAAGCTTTAAATGCCTTATCGGCCTTGGCTCATGACCGCCGTATCGATGTGTTTAAATTATTGGTCGAAGCCGGACCGGATGGGTTGGCAGCTGGTGACATCGCCAAACGTTTGCAGATCCCCCATAATACACTTTCTAGCCAACTCACCATTTTATCAAATGCTCGCTTGATTGTATCTAAACGCAACGGGCGGTCGATTATTTATTCACTGGCATCCGGTGGCATTCAAAGCCTGTTATTTTATTTAACCGAAGACTGCTGTGGCGGTGATCCGTTAATCTGTTCACTGTTCCCAACACAGGAAAAACCAAATGACTGAAAAAAATGTTGTTATGAATAAAAATGAAACCCAAGAAATTGGTTTTTTTGAACGCTGGTTGTCCTTATGGGTTGCCGCATCCATCATTGTCGGGCTGTTGGCCGGATCACAATTTCCGGGTGCTTTTGAAGTGCTTGCGGGATGGGAATACGCCAAAGTCAATTTGGTAGTGGCCATTTTAATCTGGGCGATGGTTTTCCCAATGATGGTCAATGTGGATTTTTCAAGTCTTAGACATATTGGTGATCGACCCAAGGGTTTGATTTTAACCGTTGTTGTCAACTGGCTGATTAAACCGTTTACCATGGCGGCTTTGGCTGTATTATTTTTTGATGTTGTTTTTGCTGATTGGGTTGATCCGGCTAATGTTGATCAGTATATCGCAGGGGCAATTATTTTGGGTGCTGCACCGTGCACAGCGATGGTTTTTGTTTGGTCAAATTTGGTCAAGGGGGACGCCACTTACACATTGGTTCAGGTGTCATTAAACGATATCATTATGATTTTTGCTTTTGCCCCGATTGTTGCTTTTTTGCTTGGTGTTACTGATTTAACCGTGCCGTGGGAAACATTATTATTGTCGGTCGTTTTATATGTCTTGGTGCCGTTGTTGGCAGGCGCTTGGACGCGTAAATATTTGGAACACCACGCATCAAAATCAGAAGCCCCGCAGCAAAAAATAGACGCATTTTGCAACCGTATCAAACCGTTTTCGGTGATTGGTTTGTTGGCAACAGTGATGTTGTTATTTGGCTTTCAAGGTCAAGTGATTATCGATAACCCGTTGTTAATCGCCCTGATTGCCGTGCCGTTGTTGATCCAATCCTACGGTATATTTGTTATCACCTATGGTGCGGCTTGGATTTGGCGGGTGCCTTATCCGGTGGCGGCCCCGTGCGCGTTTATTGGCACGTCCAATTTTTTTGAATTAGCCGTGGCGGTTGCCATCAGTTTGTTCGGCATTTCATCGGGGGCTGCCTTGGTTACAGTCGTTGGTGTTTTGGTCGAAGTCCCGGTGATGCTCTCATTGGTGGCTTTTGCAAAGCGGACAAAACATTTTTTTCCAGAATGATCTAAGATCACCAAACTGTCATTGATGTGTGATGTGTGACATTATGAAAGTGTTGTATAATATCACTTAAGTTCGATATTTGCAGTTTCAATATTTGCAGTTTCAATATTGGCAAAGGATAAATAATGATCAACGGTTTCTTAGATTTTAGAATTTTGAAAAGCAATCAAGTGACGTTGATGGCATCCATTTTGATGTTTGTGTTATCAGCATGTGCCACACCGCCCGGGCAAAAAACTGGATTTCGTCCTGCGGTTTCCGGCAGCGAACGTATTGTCATCAATGCTGATGAATTTAAAAAAGCTGAAATCCGCCGGGTTGTGTATAATGATGCATCTGATTTACAAGAATACGCATCTTTTAAAAGCAATAATGGTGCACGGGCCGAACTTGTTTATGCTGAACTCGCCGTATTAGCCCGTTATCACGGCTATCTTGAAATAGACCATTTGGTTGAACCAATGGTTAAAAGTTGGCGCTATTTTAAAAACAAATCGATTACGTTTGATAAAGTGAAATGGCATGAATTGCCGTGGATGGCTGGGGGCATTGGCGGTTGGATGCAACCGTTTTCTTATGAAAAAGAAAACCAACGATATGATTGCAGCGGCCTGACATTTGAATGGGACGGTTCGGCTGATGATGCTGAAAGACGACCAACCAAAACTTTGTTTGGATATGTCTGTGGCCCGGCCAATAAAAAAAAATCTAACAAAATGATGGCCTTTTTGGTTGATAGTCTTGGCCTTCGTGGTGTAAGTGAGCCGGGACCTGAAAAATTAATTCAATCAGGACCACTACCAACAGTTCAGCAACAACAAACGCTGAAAGTTTTTTCAAGCGGCGATGATTTAGATTTTGATGGTGGTAATGCAGGGTTTCCGTACTTTTTTGCCCGTGTTTTTAGCACCGGCGGCGATGAAGCCTTTGATAATTGATCGTTATATGTTGCAAATAATTCAGCATTGAAACAGTTGGAAACATTTTGAAATATAGCTGAACTATACCTGACACATTACTGTATTATAAAATAAGCAATGCGATGCCACTTCCCCCCCAAGTTTGTGGCATCACATATTTAGTCAGAAACTTAGCCCCCCTTTGTTTCTGACGGGGTCAGGGCTCGTTGATATAATCTGGTGCCGGAGTTGATTTGGTAGATAGAATGTCAATAAAGCCGGATTGTAGCAACAAGCTCTGACCCCATCCTCCCTGTGAAACTCCTGACCGGGCTATTTATTAGCCCGGTTTTTTTTGTCCGTTGTTTAAAAAAAAAGCCGGTCCCGAAGGTCCGGCCTTAAGTTTGACAGGGAGGGAGTAAGTCATAAACATGATGACGAATCCATATCTTATACTGTAATTTTTATTGTAAATAGTCAGTGATGTAGATCACATAACCGAACACGGTCATCATTCCGGCAGATAAAAATTTCGTGACATATTTTTGATATCCTTTACCATTTAACGTCTCGAACAATTAAAAATTAATCAAAATCAAGGTGTTAAATGCAAATCATTGCCATGCAAGATTTCCATATGTGGATGACATTCGTTTTGATTGTCGGTGCGTTTGTGTTGTTTTTTTTAGAACGGGCCAGCATGGAACTGACATCGATCGGTATTTTGTGTGTGTTATTGGTGTTTTTTCATTTTTTCCCGGTGATCGGGGAGGGTGGCAAAAATTTGCTAGGCCCGGTGCGTATTTTACTGGGTTTTGCCAACCCCGCATTATTGACCGTATTGGCATTGTTGGTCATCGGTAATGGTATGGTTAGGACCGGGGTGTTGGACAGAGGTGCCGGATTTATACTGAATTTTGGCGGCCCTTATAAAAGCCTGTTGCTATCTTTTGCTTTGGGTCTTGTGATTGTGATGGTCGTTAGTGCTTTTTTAAACAACATCCCTGTTGTTGTGATTTTTATCCCGATTATCCAAGCTTTGGCCACGCGCTATGGCAAAACCGCCAGCCGTTATTTGATGCCCTTAAGTTTTGCGGCTGTATTGGGCGGGATGACGACACTCATCGGTTCATCAACTAATCTATTGGTCAACAGCGCGTTGTTTGATATGGGAAAAACACCTTTTGAATTTTTTGATTTCACGGTTCCGGGGATCGTTATGGCCCTAAGCGGGCTTGTTTACGTTGTTTTTATCGCACCCAAATTATTGCCTGACCGCAGCCCAGATGCGGGGGATATAACCACCGTCGGCGGCCATCAATTTATTGCACAGTTAACAATATCCAAGGATTCCTTATGGGTTGGAATGAAAGCGATCGGGGGGTTATTACCGGGATTAGAAGATAAAACCTTGCGCATGGTCGAACGCGGTGACGAAGCTTTTTTGCCACCGTTTGAGGATTATGTTGCCCAAGTCGGTGATGTTTTGGTGGTGGCTGCAACGCGCAAAGTTTTAACCAAAACCTTAACGGGTGATCCGGCGTCTTTGCATCCGGAAATCAAAGATGGCCCGTCTTCATCGGAACACGGTGTGACCAAGGAACGCTGGTTAGAAGGTGAACAAGTCACCGCCGAAGCCATGGTTGCACCGTCATCAGGATTTATTGGATTGACGTTGTCGCAAATCGGTTTGCGCTATAAAACCCACTGTATTGTATTGGGAATTCAACGCCGTTCCCGCATGTTTCGGTCGCGGCTGACGGATATTCGACTGCAATCGGGGGACGTGTTGTTGGTCCAAGGCCAACCAGATGATATTTCCCGACTTAAACATTTTCGTGATTTGGTGTTGCTGGAATGGTCGGCCGAAGATTTGCCGAACATAATCCATGCAAAACGTGCAGCGCTTATTTTTTTAGGTGTAATTGGGTTTTCCGCAACCGGCATTGTGCCGATTGTCATTGCCGCCATTAGCGGGGCAGCGGCGATGGTGGCGGTTGGGGTTTTGAACCACCGTCACGCATTGCAATCCGTCGACAGTCGCATCATTGTCACGATCGCCGCGGCTTTGGCATTAGGGGCCGCGTTACAAGTCACCGGCGGGGCTGCTTTTATCGCAAATCAGTTTTTAATTGTTATGGACGGTGCCAGTCCTGCAGTTGTTTTGTCTGTGTTTTTTTTATTGGTGGCGGTATTATCCAATATCATCAGCACTAAAACATCGGCTGTGTTATTCACGCCTATTGCCGTTGATATCGCGGTGTCGTTGGGCGTTCCGTTTGAACCGTTTGCCGTCGCCGTTTTATTTGCCGCCAATTGTTCTTTTGCCTCACCATTAGGTTATCAAACCAATTTATTGGTGATGGGGCCGGGGCATTATAAATTTTCTGATTTCGCCCGCGCCGGAGTGCCGCTGATTGTCTTGCTGTGGTTAACGTTTACCCTATTTGCACCGTGGTATTACGGACTTTGACCCTTTGGTTTATTTTTGCTGCACTGCAAAATAATTGTTGACGCAATGATGTCTACGGCGTAATAGGGCTGTGGGCCACACCTCCCCAACGGGGTGCAGCTCTTCTGTAAGGAAGGGAGATAACCATGACAGAACACATTCGTCCGGACATGCGTCCGGCTAATCCTCAATTTTCATCAGGACCTTGCACAAAACGGCCAAATTGGTCGCTTAGCGTGCTTAATAATGCCTTAATTGGACGGTCCCACAGGTCCAAACTAGGTAAAGAAAAATTACAGGCGGTCATTGATAACAGCCGCGAAATCTTATGTCTTCCGGACGATTATAAAATCGCTATTGTTCCCGCGTCTGATACCGGTGCTGTAGAAATGGCGTTGTGGTCATTACTGGGTGCACGCGGTGTAGAAATGCTGGTCTGGGAAAGTTTTGGCGCTGGATGGGCCAGCGACGTTGTTAAACAGCTGGACTTTGAGAACGCTACCGTAACCAAAGCCGAATACGGTCATTTACCCAATCTAGACGACGTCAATTTTGATAACGATGTTGTTTTCACATGGAACGGCACGACATCGGGTGTTAAAGTTCCAGACGGCAAGTGGATACCGTCCAACCGCAAAGGTTTAACCCTTTGTGATGCGACATCGGCCGCGTTTGCCATGCAATTGCCATGGGAAAAATTGGATGTGACGACGTATTCCTGGCAAAAAGTTTTAGGTGGCGAAGGCCAGCATGGTATGCTGATTTTAAGCCCCCGTGCTGTTGAACGTCTTGAAAACTACACTCCGCCTTGGCCACTTCCTAAAATTTTCCGTCTAACTAAAGGCGGCAAATTAATCGACGGTATATTCAAAGGTGAGACTATCAATACGCCATCGATGATTGCCGTCGAAGACGCGCTGGATGGTCTTAATTGGGCCAAATCGGTGGGTGGATTGACGGGATTAATCAAACGTTCGGTCAATAATTTGTCCGTTCTTGAAAACTGGGTTTTTGACACGCCTTGGGTCGATTTTTTATGCGATGACAAATCAAACCGTTCCAATACATCAGTGTGTTTTAAAATTGTTGATCCGTGGTTCCAAGCTTTGGCTGATAAACAACAATCTGTAATCGCGAAACAAATCGCAACCACTTTGGATGCGGAAAACGTCGCTTATGACATTGCGTCATATCGCGATGCGCCAGCTGGTTTGCGTATTTGGGCCGGTGCCACAGTTGAGCAACGTGATTTAGAACTCTTAACACCTTGGTTGGACTGGGCCTATGCGCGCGTCAAACAAGATGCCGAACTTAAGGATACAAAATAATGGTTAAAGTACTTATTTCAGATAAAATGAGCCCGCTTGCTGAACAATGTTTTAAAAGCCGCGGCATCGAAGTTGACGTGCTGCCGGGGATGTCGCCTGATGAATTAAAAGCCTGTATCGGCAATTATGATGGGCTGGCGATCCGCTCTGCCACCAAAGCCACCGCCGACATCATTTCCGCTGCTGATAATTTAAAAGTCATTGGCCGTGCGGGTATTGGCGTTGATAATGTGGACCAAGTGGCGGCCACCGAAAAAGGCGTCGTTGTCATGAATACGCCCTTTGGCAATTCTATCACGACCGCTGAACACGCCATATCCATGATGATGTCCGTAGCGCGCATGATCCCACAAGCCAGCCAATCGACGCATTTAGGAAAATGGGAAAAATCCAAATTCATGGGCGTCGAATTGATGGGCAAAACATTAGGGCTTATCGGCTGCGGTAATATCGGATCGGTCGTTGCTGACCGGGCGCAAGGTTTGAAAATGAAAGTCATTGGCTTTGATCCGTACCTTACACCGGAACGCGCCGTTGAATTAGGCATTGAAAAAGTCGAACTGAACGATTTATTCAAACGCGCTGATTTCATTTCCTTGCACACCCCATTAACCGACGCCACGCGTAATATCATTGATGGCGATGCCATGGCGATGATGAAAAACAGTGTGCGTATTATCAATTGTGCCCGTGGTGGGCTAGTCGACGAAGCGGCTCTTAAAATTGCATTGGAAACGGGCAAAGTCTCCGGCGCCGCTTTGGATGTATTCATGCAAGAACCGGCCAAAGAAAACCCGCTGTTCGGCCTTGAAAATTTGGTGGTAACCCCGCATTTGGGTGCGTCAACGACAGAAGCCCAGGAAAAAGTGGCTGAACAAGTGGCTGAACAAATGGCCGATTATTTACTGACGGGTGCGGTTACGAATGCTTTAAACATGGCTGCGATCACCGCCGAAGAAGCACCTAAATTAAAGCCCTATATGATATTGGCTTGTCAGTTGGGTAGTTTCGCCGGTCAAGCCACGCAATCGGCTGTACAAGGCGTGACCATTGAATACGAAGGCTTGGTGGCTGAATTGAATACCAAACCTTTGACTGCCGCCATTTTACAAGGCTTGTTGGCGCCACTCATGGAAAGCGTCAATATGGTATCGGCCCCGGTAATCGCTAAACAACGCGGCATTGATATTAGCGAAGTATTGCACGACCGGGCAGGGGCTTATCAAACAGGTATTAAAGTCACACTTAAAACTGAACAACAAACCCGGTCTATTGCCGGTACGTTGTTTAATGGAACCGATCCCCGGTTAGTGGCGATCAAAGACATTCCCATTGATGCCACGTTGGGCGATAACATGCTTTATATCACCAACGAAGACAAACCGGGCCTAATTGGTCAATTGGGAACCTTGTTGGGGGATGCTGGCGTTAACGTCGCAACTTTTAATCTAGGTCGTGCCAATGTCGGTGGTAATGCGATAGCCTTGATTGAAATTGATGAACATCCCAGTGAGGCATTGATTAACGACATTTTGGCGTTAGAGCACATCAGTATGGTCAAAGCCATGCGGTTCTGAAAACCGATCAGTAATATAATTTAAAGGCTTGGGAGGTTATTGACCAAGCCTTTTTATAGGACGAAGTTTATAAAATTATTAGAAAAATTATGTTTGTGGTTTGATCAGTCGAAACCGTTTGAATTTAAAATTGTTAATAGTGAGTTCATCATCAAAAATGAATCCGAAACGGGCGATGGCTTTTGAGTTAAGTCGGCTTGGGGGTAGTAAAGCAGTGATCGAATGGACATGCATTTGATTAAATGCATGATCTTTGATTTTATTGAAAATTTTTTGACCCCACCCCCAAAAATTTGGGTGCAAAACCAGAGCAAAATCTGCTTCGCCATGTTCTGGTTGTAATCCGCCCCATCCGGCAAATTCTCCATTGATGAGAAATGCCCAAGGGCCATATCCATGGTTATCCCAAAGTTGTTTTTTTGCTTTTAAAAAGGCGTGATAGTTTTCAACTGTGAAACCATTGGACAATAACGGTAACTGTTTACCGACCCGTTCATTATTCATGAGGCTGATAATTTTTTCTTTTTTGATTTCTGATAGGTGAACAAATTTAATGGCATTCATGGGCTTTAATTTTTTTAATGTATAGGAAAAGTTATGAAATTAAAAAAGGTTAGGAAAAGGGAAGTCTACCCCGTCGGTGGTGCTGATATACCCCATAACCAATAAGGCGATGGTCATCAGGATAACAAAAACTTTGCTGTAATTCATTATTTAGGGAACCTTTGTACGTTTATTTGATTTTTCACATTTAAAGGTCACGGTTACTTCGGTTCCTTTACCCAACTTGCTTTTAATTTTAATCCCCCCACCATGATTTTCAACCAAAGATTTGACAATCGATAAGCCAAGACCGGTTCCTTCTTGGGCGTGGTGGGGATTGTTTTCCAATTGAGTGAACGGTTCCGTAATCATCGCCGTTTTGTCTTTGGGTATTCCAATACCTGTATCGATAACCTTAATTTTTAGCGTTTCGCCACGATATGTCGTTTCAATAGCAATTTCACCCCCGGCCTCTGTAAATTTAATGGCGTTGCTTAGTAAATTTAATAAGACTTGCGCAATAGTACGTTTGTCGGCAACCACAATCGGCAAAGGTTTGGGCGTGTTGTTGATAAGCTTAATGCTTTTCTGTTTGGCCATGTGTGAAATATTATGAATACTTGTATCAATAGTTTTCTCTGGATTGATGGTTGTTCTATCGAGTAAACGCGTCCCGGCTTCAATTGCGGAGACATCGAGCACATCGTTAACCAATTCCAACATATGTTGACCGCTCGAGTGGATATCGTGGGCATACGTTTTATAGTTTTCGGCGCCCAAGGGACCAAAGTATTGAGCTACCAGCATTTCACTGAACCCAAGTATTGCATTCAAAGGTGTACGAAATTCATGGCTCATAGTCGCCAGAAATTCTGTTTTTGCCTGATTGGCCCGTTCCGCGTCGATTAACGCGTTGCGTAATTCATTTTCGATTTCAATTCTGTAACTGATATCTTGAACCAGTGATGCGATCCCGGTGAGTTTGCCATTGTCATCCATGATCGGAGTATTGAACCATTCGCAGATAACTTTCCGGCCATCCCTGGTAACGGTTTCAATTTGGACCTGCCGGTTTTCCTGAGGGGTCAGCAGGATTTCAACAATACTTAGTTTTTTTTGTTCGCTGCCTTGCGGGGCGATTAGCACGTCCGCTTGTCCACCGATGGCTTCTTCGGCTGTGAAACCAAATATCTGTTCTGCGGCCGGGTTCCACCGTGTACAGGTTAGGTTTTGATCCCAGTTCAAAACTCCGATGGGCGTATTTTCCATGTGCAATGAAAGATTATGCTCACTTTCATATAATGCATCACGAACGGCGTATTCTTCGGTGACGTCCCGGAAAACAAGCACGACACCGGTTATCAGACCTTCGTCGTTCTTGATAGGAGCCGCCGAGTCGGCGATTTGAAGTTCTCGTTTGTTTTTGCTGATCAGAATGGTGTGATTGGCGAGCCCGACAGTTTTTCCGTTTTCGATAACGGTGTTTACCGGATTGATGGCGGGCTCTCTGGTTTTTGCATTGATAATATGAAACGTTGTATCAAGTGGTTTTTTTATGGTGTCCTTAAGTTCCCAACCTGTTAATTTTTCAGCTATGTCGTTCATTCGTGTGACGTTGCCTTGGGTATCAGTGGTAATGACACCGTCCCCGATAGAGGCAAATGTGGTTCGCAGGTTTTCTTCACTGTCATATAATGCCGCTTCGATGTTTGATCTGATCGTCACCATTTCATTAAACTGGTCTGTTAATCCTTTGATAAACGGTTCGTTCGTATCGACATTTATTTTCTGTATTTTCCCTTTAATGCTGTAACGGTGCACTTGATCAGACAATGTTTGTATGGGGCGACTTATCCGGTTGCCAACCCACAAGGCGATGAAAATTCCAATGACAATAACCAACGCGACGTTGATGATTAAATCGGTTTTGGCGGTTTCCAGTAACGATTTGATGTTGCTTTGGTCAACGCCGAAATACAAGCGGCCATCCATGCCCGGAATCAGAGGCACAATGATTTCTTGGATGTTGCCAATGGTCTGAGACCGGAGCGATGAAGAAAGGGGTTTATTGTTAAAAGTCTCAGGAGTAAAAAGTCCGGGGACAAGGGCCTTTGGAAACCCGCCATCAAATGTATGCGTGAATAGCCGTCCTTCGAAATCAACAATGTACATATAAGCTAGGGATTTCTCGCGCTTTACTATTTGCTGCAACTGTTGGCGGGTTTGAAATTTCTCATTATTAATTGTTTCCAGTGTGACGGTTTCCGCTACCGTACGGGCGACTGTTTCTACCCATTCAGTTTGGGTGGAATTGATGTGATTGTTCAGCAAGTCCGCCTCGGTTAAAAAAATAACCAGCCCAAGCCCTGTGGTCAGGAAAATAACAAGCAGAGCAATTCGGGTGTGTATTTTCATTGAGGCGGCACCCGTTCACTTTTTTTTTGCTCCGCCTTCAGCATTCCGAATTGGTATAACCAATTGCGTAAAGCATCATAATCTGTGGCCAAAGCGGGACCAAAACCATTTGGCATTTCGGTCTGTTGCCAATCATACAGACCATCCCGGTCACGCCCTGATGGCTGAAAATTTATTAAAGCCGGAATGATTTTTTCAAGCATTTTTTTGGGCATATTAATATTCGCGGCGATGCCGCTTGACGGGTATAATCCGGATATTTCCAGCGCTTCTAATTCTCCGGATTTGATCAACGATACGGCAAGCGTGTCTTGCATTCCACAGGCGTCAAAATTTCCTTGGATAACCGCCAATGCGCATTTTTTATGTGATCCTGTATATGTGTAACTGCCAAGGTCTTTTAAGGACAAACCTTGTTTTTGCATCATGATCCTTGGAATCAAATGACCCTGAGTTGATGTAAGTGAACCAAAGGCAAATCGTTTGCCTTTTAAATCTGAAATTTTTTTAATGGGACTGTTTTTCGCGACAACGATAATTGACCGGTATTGGGTTTTCCAAATCGTGTTTAATCCGCGTGCTAAACTGACGGCACCGTATTTTTCACGCGCCTTAATAAATGAAACGGCCCCAAGGGCGGCAATGCTGATTTGTCCGGTTCCCAGTTGATCAATAATTGATGTGTTTTTTGGAATAAAACGCAACCTGAAATCATAACCGGTTGTTTGATTTAGGTAGCTTAAAAAAGGCAAGTAGTTCCGGGCGTCTTCTAATGGACCATTACGTAAATCAAAACCGAAATAAAAGATGTTTTCAGAAGGCATTGACTTGCGTTTTTCGACGATCAGCCGATTGACTTCATCGATGCTGATTTTATCATCGAAATTGATTTCGGCATGTGCGTCTTTTGAAACGGGATCACCAAACAATGTGACAACACTAAAAATGCCGATAATGGTTATAACGCCAGAAATAATAAAAAGTGTTGCTTTAGTGTAACGCATATTGGCCTCAGAAATTATTATTCCGCGGTTTTATTCGTTAACATCACCCCTTATTCGTTAACATGCCCCTTTGATTAATTTACATTGTCTCAGACAATTTTTTAACTTTATCATGAGATTATACGACTATGCCCCAATACCCCAATACCAAAGCATAACTGTAATTCATCCCATAAAACAAGTGCCTGTTTAAACAAATTGCATCATAGTGTCGGATGTACATTTATATATGACCGATTTTGTGCATATCAAACGGTGTGTCCTGATAGATCATGTTCAGCCAGTTGCCAAATAAAAGATGAGCATTCGAACGCCAAATGTTGATCGGTGTTTGTGTGGTATCGTCTCCGGGATAATAGTTGGCGGGAATTTTTGTTTTAACCCCTTTAGCTTTGTCGCGGCTGTATTCATCGTGCAGGGTGTTTTTATCGTATTCCATGTGATTAAACATATGCACGTGTCGACGCCCTTTATCGTGGACCAAGGCGACACCGGCTTGATCCGAAGTCAGTAAAATATCCAGATCATCAATGGCTTCCAGTTCTGACAATTTATTTTCTGTGTAACGCGATACCGGGACCGGGATTTCATCGTTCAGGCCGCGCATTAACACCGATGATGATTTCAAAACCCGGTGGGTGTAAATGCCGAACATTTTTTCCGGCAACAAATATTTTTCGACTTTGTGAAAATGATAAAGGGCGGCTTGCGCACCCCAGCATAAATTGAACAAACTGAACACGTTGGTGGTAGACCAATTGAAAATGTTTTCAAGTTCATGCCAATATGTAACATCGTCGAAAGGCAGTTTTTCGATAGGTGCCCCGGTGATGATCAAGCCATCGAATTTATCGTTTTTAACCGACGTCCACGGTTTGTAAAAATCAGTGAGATGTTGTGCTGATGTGGTTTTTGAAGTGTGTGTTTCCAATGATAATAATGTCAGCTCCACTTGCAATGGCGTGGCTCCCAAAACCCGTGCCAATTGGGTTTCGGTTTTGGCTTTTTCCGGCATTAAATTTAACAAAGCGATTTTAAGCGGACGAATATCTTGATGTATGGCGTCGGCTTCGCGGATGATGGGCACGCCTTCGGTTTCAAGTATTTTTCGCGCTGGAAGGCCGGATGGAATTTTTATGGGCATAATCGATCCTTAAACCTGTCCGTGTCGGCATTGCCTGTTTTTACAAGCCTGAATATATTTTTTAGCATTTTCTGCTCCGTTTGGGGATGCGCTTATGCTGTGTTCCATTGTGTGGTATATTTTTTCCAAAAACACATCGCTGTCGATATCGGTATTGTTGCCAAACCCATCATCAAACAAATCGTTCACATCCATGGTAAAACCGAAATCATTGGCGATTTTTTGATAGCGCGGTTTTCTGAATTCCAATAATTCCGGGAACAAGGGCCTAGCAAAATCAATGGGATTAACGCCCGCGCCATCACCGGGCATATTGGATAATCTGGGCGTAATGAAATCGCTATGATAATATAGCGGTTTTGGATGACTTTGGGCGCGTTGCAATAATTTATTTTCATAAACATCATCAGCCCGTAGGTATAAGATCAGCGTATCCTTGGTCAGACTTGATAACACCGCGTCGTTTTGATTGTTTGGGTCAACCACTTCGCACAAGCTGCCGCTGGCGTCATTAATGAAATTTTGGCAGCGGTATATACGCCATGCTTTGTCAATAAACCGCATTACATCCAACATCGATGCAATTTCTCCATTTCGGTATAAATCTTGGCGGTCGATAAATGTTGATTTATCAAGGCCACGAAATTTTTGATCACCAAACATGCCTAAAAAAGTCGACACCGGATCTAAATTTTCCACCGTGATGTTGTGACTGATATAAATCGAGTCAGACCTTAACAGGTCAGCCACAAACGGGTCTTGCATATTCATGATTTTATATTTGATATTATCAACAATGTGCTCGGCTAAATACGCTGTGCCGATACGGTAATCCGCTGAAAAATGAAACCAGTTTGAATGCCGTCGCAATCCGCTGGATAACACGGTTTTACCAACACCTGACATGCCTAATAATGACACGGCATGGGGCAATTTTTTAAAAGTTTGGAAATCTGGCAAGACGTCGGTTTCTGAATTCATGGCACGGACCAAGCTTTTGTTGTGATTTAAGAATTTAAGGAAACTAAGGCCTTCGAGCTAATTCAGCAACAAATATGTACGATCAGCTAAAAAAAGACTTCCCACCATCGGTGGTTACGGTGTTTAATCAATCCTATGTTCATATTCAATTGAACAAAATTATTTATAACAATGGCTAAAAAGCCTTAGGGAGGATCAGAATGCAAAAATCGTTATCCATTGAACCGGAAAAATGTACAGGTTGCCTACAGTGTGAATTGGCGTGTTCCTATGAAAATGAAGGCATGTTTAACCCGTCAAAATCTCGCATCAAAGTTTTTGATTTCCATGAACAGGGCCGTTTTGTGCCTTATACTTGCACACAATGTGACGAAGCGTGGTGTATGCATGCATGTCCGGTAAATGCGATTACCCAAGATGTGGCAACCGGGGCCAAAATTGTATCTGATGATCGCTGTGTCGGTTGTAAAGTCTGTACCATTGCGTGTCCGTTTGGCACCATTAATTACAATCAATCAACGGGCAAAGTCATTAAATGTGATTTATGTGGCGGCGCGCCAGAATGTGCCAAAGCCTGTCCAACAGATGCTATTACATTTGTTGATGCCAATTGGACCGGATTAGAAAAAATGCGCAATTGGGCGGCTAAAACCGACGCTGCAGTACAGGCTTAAACCGTCTAAATCAGAATTGATATCAGGGCTAAGTTTTTGAAAAATATAAATTCATAACAGGCTTTGGTTAGGGAGGAAGTGAAAATGTCGTGGACAAGAAAAATTTTACGGGTCGATTTAACCGCAGGAACGTGTGCGTCTGAACCATTGAATATGGATTGGGCAAAAAAATATCTAGGTCAACGTGGATTGGCGACCAAATATTTCACCGAAGAAGTTAATCCGAAAGTCGATGCTTTATCGCCTGATAATAAAATGATTATGGCAACAGGGCCGTTGACCGGCACCAGCGCATCAACCGCCGGACGGTACTCGGTAATTACCAAAGGCGCATTAACGGGGGCCATTGCGTGTTCTAATTCCGGTGGTTTTTTTGGTAATGAAATGAAAAACGCCGGCTGGGATATGATTATATTTGAAGGCAAATCAAAAAAACCGGTTTATTTGATGATCGAAAACGACCATGCCGAATTGCTGGATGCTGAAAATTATTGGGGTAAATCTGTTTGGGATACCGAAGAAGGCATTAAAGTTGATCATCAAGACCCATTAATCCGTGTTGCATCGATAGGTATATCTGGTGAAAAAGGTGTGAAATACGCCTGTGTCGTTAATGATATGCACCGTGCAGCCGGGCGTTCCGGTGTCGGTACAGTGATGGGATCAAAAAATTTAAAAGCCGTTGCCATTCGCGGTACCTTAGGCGTGCAAGTTGACGATGCGGACAAGTTTTTCTCAGCCGTTACTGCTGGCAAATCTGTGTTGGCTGAAAACGGTGTCACGGGCGAAGGTCTGCCTGCTTTTGGAACTCAGGTTCTGATGAACGTGATTAATGAAACAGGTGCACTGCCAACGCGTAACTTTAAAGATGTGCAGTTTGAAAATGCCAATGATATTTCTGCAGAAGCCATGTCAGCCGTGCGTGACAGCGATGGTAAATCCAATCTGATCACCAATGGTGCTTGTTTTGGTTGTACCATTGCTTGCGGGCGCATTTCTCAAATTGAACGCACTCATTACACGGTGGCTGATCGCCCTGAATATCAAAAAGCGTCTGGTGGTTTGGAATACGAAGCTGCGTGGGCATTAGGTGCCGCCACAGGTGTTGATGATCTGGACGCATTAACGTTTGCTAATTTCATTTGTAATGAACAAGGCATCGACCCCATTACATTCGGTGCGACCGTTGGGGCAGCCATGGAAATGTTCGAAGATGGTGTTTTGACGACCAAAGACACCGGCGGTATTGAGCTTAATTTCGGCAATGCCAAAGCGTTAACTGATTTATCGGAACTCACTGGTAAAGGCGAAGGCTTTGGTGTGGAAATCGGTTTGGGATCAAAACTATTCTGTGAAAAATATGGCAAACCTGAATTGTCCATGTCGGTCAAAGGACAAGAGTTTCCAGCTTATGATGCCCGCGGTATTCAGGGTATGGGATTGGCCTACGCCACATCCAACCGTGGGGCTTGCCATTTACGGGGTTACACTGTGGCATCCGAAGTTTTGGGTATCCCTGAAAAAACCGATCCTTTGGCAACGGACGGTAAAGCCGGACTGGTTAAAGCTTTTCAAGACGCGACAGCCGTGGTTGATTCAGCCGGGCTTTGTGTGTTCACAACTTTTGCTTGGAGCATGGAAGACATCGCGCCGCAAATTGATGCCGCATGTGAAGGCGATTGGTCGGTTGAAAATTGTATGGTTGTTGGCGAACGTATTTGGAATATGGAACGTCAATTTAATTTGGCCGCAGGCTTTACCGACAAAGACGACACGTTACCAAAACGTCTGTTAAAAGATGCTGCTAAAACCGGTCCTGCTAAAGGATTGGCATCGGGCTTGGATAAAATGTTACCGGAATATTATGAATTGCGTGGATGGACCGTTGACGGCGTTCCTTCTAACGAAACCGTGGACCGGTTGTCACTATAATTCAATGTGACTTGAATGGGGGAAGCGCATGTCTTCCCCCGTTTTTATTTTCAAAATAAGGAATTTTTAAATGAGCAATAACGGGCCATATGTGATTATCGGTGCGGGGCCAGCAGGCGTTGTCGCCGCCGATACGATCCGTAAAAAAGATGTCAACGCGGATCTTATTTTAATCGGAGACGAGCCGGAAAAACCCTATTCGCGGATGGCTATTCCATATATTTTAACAGGTGGGATTACTGAAACCGGCACGTATTTGCGCGAAAATGAAAATCATTATGATGAACAAAACATTCGCCTTGTTCATGGCCGCGTATCATCGGTCGATGCGGCGTCAAAAACCGTCACCATCGATGGCGGAGATACAATTTCATATAGTAAATTGTTGATTGCAACGGGTGCTCACCCTATTAAGCCGCCTGTGCCGGGCTTAGATTTACCGGGCGTGCATCATTGCTGGACATTGGCGGATCAGCGTAAAATTATTAAATTGGCGGATAAAGGCGCCAAAGTTGTATTGATGGGGGCCGGGTTCATTGGATCGATCATACTTGAAGCCTTGGCCGAACGGGATGTTGATTTAACCGTGGTCGAAATGGAAAACCGAATGGTGCCCCGCATGATGAATGATATTGCCGGAAATATGCTGAAACGTTGGTGTGAAAATAAAGGCGTGCGTGTTTTAACATCAACCGGGGTCACGGGTGTTCATGACGATAATGGAAATTTGGCCGTCGAACTGAATATCGATGAAACGTTATCTGCCGATTTATTGGTGGTGGCGACGGGGGTTAAAGCCAATACGGACTTTCTTAAAACCAGCCAGATTGAAGTTGATGACGGTATTCACGGTGTGGTCGTTGATGATCATTTAAGATCAAATAACGATGATGTTTTTGCCGCCGGTGACTGTGCTATGGGCCCGGTTTTGGGCGGCGGTTGGGCAGTTCATGCCATTCAGCCGACATCCGTTGATCACGGACGCATAGCGGCCATTAACATGACGGGCGGTGATGTTGCCTATCAGGGCAGCTTGTCTATGAACGTACTTGATACTTTGGGATTGGTCTCGGCTTCGTTTGGGCGTTGGGACGGTGTTGGTGCAGAAGTCGCCGAAACCATTGATCATGATAATTTTAGATATTTACGGTTGTGTTTTGACGGTGATAAAATCATCGGTGCGTTATCTATTGGCCGCACCGAACACATTGGCGTTATTCGTGGTTTGATCCAAAACGCCACACCACTTGGCGACTGGAAACAAAAACTAAAAACCAACCCACATCTGATTATGGATGCTTATGTCGCCCATGCGTATTTGTGAACTGCTGCCATGAAAGTACGTATTAAACTGTATGCTTTATTGGCAAAATATTTGCCATCCCATGCCCAAAAAAACGAAGCCGATTTGACCGTTGATGATGGGCAAAATGTGTTGGCGGTTCTTGAAAGTCTTAAATTGCCAGAAAAACAGTGTCATTTGGTCTTGGTCAATGGCACCTATGTGGCCCCAAGTGAACGGGCAGGGCATGTGCTTAATGATGGTGATGCTTTGGCTGTGTGGCCACCTGTGGCCGGTGGTTGATTGATGGCTGAACCTTTGATAGTGCCCAAAGAAATGGCACTGACAAAAGCTGATTTTTTCCGCTATATCCACACGGCATTAAAATCAGATGACTTTGAAACATTAACGGATGGTATTAATTTTACGGATGGCACCCGCCGTCTTGAAATCCGGTTAGGGCCTGAAGAGGTTCGCCAAATTGCACTGATGCGTATTGCTAAAATGCAGGTGACATTGACGTTGACCGGGTATTCAGATGATGAAAGCGGAGCCTTTCTGAAACATTTTGACCAAACCTACCGCCGCGGCGGTGGGTAGTTGTATTGATTGTTTGTAAACATATGTATATGATACTGTTTACAAGTCGTAATGGTTTCAAAGGTATTTAACGTGTCCAGCAGCATTAATGTACGCTTACCACAAGAATTACAAATGTTCGTCAAAGTGCAAACTGATGGGGCTGGCGTTTACGACTCGACCAGTGAATATATCCGTGATTTGATCCGCCGTGATTATCAGCGGGCCGAAGAACAGAAGTGGCAAAAACTTGAAGCCTTGTTGCAGCCGGGGCTTGATGGGGATGAAGAAAACTTTTTATCTGTCTCTCGTGGTGACGTGATCGAAGCTGCAAAGGCGCGTTTGAATGACGGCTAAATTGGCTGCTTTGGCCAATCAACAAATTCAGGATATTTGGTTGTATACAGAAAGGCGCTGGGGCGAAGCACAAGCCACAGAATATGTTACTGGATTGTTTGATTTTTTTGAAACATTACCGTTTGAGCAGCATCTGTGGCGTGCCGTACCTCGCTCATCATTGCGTGGGGCTCTGTATGCTTCGTACCGTGAACATATTGTTTTTTTCCGCCATTTATCAAATGATAATTTGGGAATATTGTCGGTTTTGCACCAACGACAAGATATTCCGCATGACCTGAATGATATCAATGAGCGGTTTTCAAAATAAATATTTTACGTTTTTAATTAAACTGTGGTGATCGTTTACTTTTTCCACATTGTTAGGCTATGCGGATGATGAAAGCACGGTCTTCCTAAAATATTTTGACCAAACTTACCGTCGAGATGGTGAGTAGGATCATTTGTTCAATTCACAAGGCGGTGGCGATAAAAATAATATTAATTCCAAGGATCTTGTTTTAGTCGGCCGATAGCCGAATTTTTTATGTATTTCTTCTCCTATACAGTCAATACTGTTGGGGTTTTCCGTTATGGTTTTTGATATGTATTTGAGATAATCAATGTAGTGATCGCGTTTGTGAAGGGCGTGGCTTTTTAGATCGAAATGTAGAGCGACTTTGCTATCCCATATTGCAAACCATTCCGGGTTTACAAAATGCAAAAATTTACTGGTGCCGACCCAGGAATTATTGATTGGCGGCCCATCCGTCATGTCCTGTACTAAGTTAATGGCCTCTTCGAATGAGCCAACTGAACGAATGCGTGAAAAAATCTTGTCACGCGGCATTAGAAACTTACATAAATCGATTTGTTTGAGAATTGTTGGCATCCATCCATAAACTGTGGTTGCGAGCGTATATATGGCGGTTGCATCGGAATTATCAGACAACTCTTGAGTCATTGAAAGAATGGCAGGGTAAGACTGATGATAGATACTCTTATTTGATAACTGTATTATTTTTTTATTTTTTTTTGTTAGATGTTGAAAAACCGGGTGTTTCATTACTTCTTTACCAGTGATTTTATTAATACGTAATTATAGGGTATATTCTAAACAAATATACAACTGTAATATTCTGAAAAATAAAACGTTTTATTTATGATTTTTTAATATCGTGAAACATATTGAATGAGAATGTATATCATAATAATATACAATTTGTTTGCTTTCAACATCCTTACGGGCTTTCAATGAGATGAGGGAAATGCTTGAAAAAATGTTGATAAACAAGGTGTTAACCAATCCGAAGCCGAGCAGTTTTTTTTAACGAACCACTTTTAATTGTTGATGATTTTAAACACAGACAATCAGAGGCGCGTTTTCATGCATTGGGCATGACGACCATGGAACGTCGGTTACATATCACGTTCACGCTGCGGGAAAATGGCACCAAAATACGTGTGAATTCTGCTAGAGATATGCACAAAAAGGAGCGGATGTTTTATGAAGAAAAAGCTTAAGCTCATCCCGGTTTTTAAAACGGAAACAGAAGAACGAGATTTTTGGCAGCAAAATGATTCAAGTGACCATATCGATTGGGGGAAATCCAAGTCCGTCCGTTTTGCCAACCTTAAACCATCGAATAAATCCATATCGCTAAGGTTGCCCATTGATTTGCTAGAACAGATCAAAGTGGCCGCTAATAAAAGAGACGTCCCCTATCAGTCATTAATCAAAATCTGGTTGGCAGAAAAAATAGATCACCGGTCCCAACACTGATTTTTGCTTCAGATCAATTAAACCAAATGGGATTTGACCACGCGTGTTTGCCGTTGTTATCACGGACGGTGACCCGGACATAATCATCTTCGAAGCGTTTTAAAGGAAACGTTGCACCGTCCATTTGATCACCTGCGATGTATTCGGAACGCGATCCGCGGCCTTGTAACGAAATGAATGATGCCGGGGAACATTCGATATGAATGTCACCGTTTTCTATGTGAATATCATGAATTTCCGGCCCTTGACTTGAATAGTAATGGCCCGCTTTTAATGATGCCAATAACGCATCGGGGCTAAGGCTTTCTGCATGAACATGTACCCAGCCGCCAAAGGCATCGTGGGTTAATTTATGGGCGTCATCGGTTGCGAATCCCGTTAACCGGTGGCCTTGGTTCAATAACAAATCACAAAATGGCCAATCTTCGCCGCGATTAACTTCCATTTGTGAACCGTGGTTATAAATTTCTATGGCATGGGCGCGGTCTATGGATAATGCATCTTGGGTGGTTAAACCGTACCACGACGGGTGCACAATGCCGATAAATGCCCCAGTTTCTGCGGCTCTGGTGGCGATATCATTTGCGCATTCGTCGGTTTCTGGTTCAGCAAAATCAAGAGGGATGCCGACGGCCAAAATATGCCATGTTTCACCAACGGCTGTTTTCCCTTGATGCAACTCGGCGGCAATTAATGTTGTGAATTTTTCGTTTCGATACCCGGTCGTATCAGTAATAGCATAATCATACCGGGGCATAAAATGCTCACTTAGGGCTAAAAAATCATAGCCGGCCTGTTGATATAATTTGCAAACGTCTTCGGCGGGTAACACCCCATCGGAATTGGTGGAATGGGTGTGTAAATTGCCACGGTAAAATTGTCCAGGAAATCCGAAAGGAAGATTTTTCATAAGACGATCTAAGTCCAAATTATTAAAATTTCGATGGGGTGATTTTTAAGGGGCAGTTTATTTATTAAAGCTTTGTCAGCGCGCAAATATCAAGCGTAGGGGTTTTTGCTTTTGCGAGCATGCAGGCGTATTGGAATGCCGTCCAGACCAAAATCTTCGCGCAGGCCGTTGACCAGATAACGCAAATAGCTTTCAGGCAACTGTTCTGCCCTACTGGAAAATAATACGAACGTTGGTGGCCGGGTTTTGGCTTGGGTCATATAACGAATGCGCACACGGCGACCACCAACGGCCGGCGTCGGATGGGCAGCGGTCATGAATTCTAACCAGCGGTTTAAATCAGCCGTTGAAATACGAGCATTCCAAATATCATAGGTTTTAAGCACGGCGGGTAATAATCTGTCCAACCCTTTGCCTGTTTTGGCCGAACACGTAATCACAGCAATGCCGCGGGCTTGCGGCAGGGATGTTTGTAACTTGTCTTTGAGGCGTTGCAAACTGGCATTGCGGTCTTTGGCCTGATCCCATTTGTTGATGCATATAATCAACGCTCGGCCTTCGTTAATGACGTGGCGGGCGATGGTTAAATCTTGTTTGTCCAAAATGGCATCGGCATCTAAAACCAATACGACGATGTGGGCGTAACGGATAGAGCGCAGACTATCACCAACCGACAGGCCCTCTAGTTTTTCACGGATTTTTGATTTCCGGCGCATGCCTGCTGTATCAATTAATTTAATTGGTCGGCCTTCAAAATCCCAAGTGATGGAAATCGCGTCGCGGGTGATGCCGGCTTCGGGCCCGGTCAACAATCGCTCTTCACCCAGCAATTTATTGACCATGGTCGATTTGCCCACATTAGGACGGCCAACAATGGCGAGTTGTAAGGGTTGGCTGGCAAAAGCGTCATCATAAACTTTATCGGCGAGCTGTTTATCGCTTAAACCATCCAGTTGGTCCATATCTTCTTCGCTGATATTTTCTGGAACAACTTCTAACAATTCTTGTTGCTGTTCTATTTCTTGAGGTTGTTCGACTTCAAAAGGCAACAACGCATCATATAAGTCATCCAACCCAATACCGTGGGCAGCGGAAAACGGGATCGGCTCACCCAGTCCCAAAGAATAGGATTCCAGCAATCCGGATTCCGATGCCCGGCCTTCGCATTTATTGACCAGCAATAACACAGGTGTGTGTTGTTTGCGCACCCAGCTTGCAAAATGTTCATCCAATGGCATTACACCGGCGCGTCCATCGATCATGAAAATAATGACATCAGCAACGGCCAAAGCTTTTTCTGTTTGCAGCCGCATACGGCCTTCTAATGTGCTGTCATCAGTATCATCAAGCCCGGCCGTATCAACCAGCCTGAATTTAAGGTCAGATATCCGGCCGTCGCCTTCGCGTCGATCACGGGTAACGCCCGGTGTGTCATCAACGATGGCGTGTTGCGTGCCCGTTAATCGATTGAAAAATGTTGATTTGCCAACGTTCGGTCGGCCGATAACAGCGACAGTAAAAGTCATAATAATTATCCGTTTAAAAAGCGCTTAGCGGTAAGCGATCAATTCAGCTTCGTCAGTCAGAAAGAATACAGCGCCATTTGCTACGATCGGGGCCACAGAAACTTTGTCGGGCATGGAAATGACACCTAATTTTCGCCCGTCATAGGGTGACAAGGCCATGGCTTGTTGATTGGATCCGGTGATGATTAAACGGTCACTGGCTAATATGGGGCCGCTCCAAATAATAGGGTCAGCTTTGTCTGTTTCATCTTCCCAGCGCGGCAATGGTGTTACCCATAAAATCCGGCCATCGGTTCTCGACATGGCAATGACTTCATTTTCATTGGTAATGGCGTAAATATAGTCGCCAGCCACCCATGGGCTTTCCATGCTGCCGATTTCACGGTCCCAAACCCGGGTTCCAGTGCGTAAATCAATAGCTGCCATCATGCCACTATGACTAATGGCGATGACCAGCCCACGGTCAATGATAGGCCGTCCACGAATTTGTGCCAATGTTGATACGATATCGGTGCGCCGGATGGCGGTTAATGTATCTTGCCATAACACCCGTCCAGTTTCGACTTTTAAAGCCACCAATTCACCTGATGTATAAGCCGCAACGACAACGCCGCTATCAACAGCAGGACTGGCACCACCTAATAAACTTGCAGACTCGCTTAATCCCGAATGGGTCCATAAAAGTTCACCGGTTTTGGCATTCATGGCGAATAATTTATTTTCAACAGAGACCACAAATAATCGTCCGCCGCGAACGGTGGGGGCCGACCTAAGCGGTGCGCCCAACGATTTGCGCCATAAAATTTTGCCGTCTTTGGCATTCATGGCAATGACATCGGCAAACCCGGTGCTGGCATAGACAATATTGTCGTCATAGGCCAAACCACCACTGACGTGACCGTCTTCTTCTTCTTCGGGTGGGGTTAAATTTGTGCTCCAAATTTCAGCCCCAGTCGCCTGATCTAAACTGTTGACGGTGCTTTCGGCATCAATGGTAAAAATTTGATTGTTAGCAGCAATCGGCGTTGAAATGATGCGTGTATTGTTATCGGCACCAGTCCCCGTATTCGCACTCCAGATTTCTTTTAAGTTATCGGCGATCAAAATGTGGTGCATGGCATGGTTGGCATAACCACCAGCTTGCGGCCACGATGTGTTTAAAGTGGGGGCGGGTAATAAGATTTCTTCTGCAACGGCGCTATCTGGTTTTAAAATTTGTTCCTGTTGCATCACAGAAATACGTTCACCGGGCAGCGGTTCTTGTTTGTCGCTAAAGAATTTTTGTTTAACGGCCTGACAACCGGTTAATACACCGATCAGTACGATGATTCCCGCCAGTTGAAATGGTTTAGACCTTGCTTTTCCCATGGATGCGCCTTTGGCAAATGTTGATAACTGGTTGTAACGAATTTAACGTTATGGCGCAAAAACTATTTCTCACCTAAAACATTCAGGATTTCTTTAGCCCGCTCACGAATACCAGACGGTGTGCTGGCGTTATCGGCGAGTGATTTAAATTTAGTCCGTGCCGCGGAAATTTTCCCAGCCCGGAAATCCTCAGTGGCTAAAATTTCGCGGGCACTAAAATGCCATGGGTTTTTTGCCGCCGCGATTTCCAATAATCGTTTGTTAGGAGCTAGGCCGTCGCTTGGGATATTCAATTTATGGCTGGCCGATAAAATCACGGCCAAATCGCCATACGTTGTACTGACGTTTTGATCCATTGCAATGGCGTCATAAGCGTTGATTGCGCCTTGGGTATCGCCAGTTTCAGCGATCAACCCAGCCATACGAAACCGCGCTAACAAGGCATATCCACTATTGCCGGATTCCGTTAAATTTTTAAGCGCGTCTAAAGCGGCGGTTTTGTCTTTGCCCAAGCTTAGTGTTTCGGCTGCTGCATATTGTTCGCCCAATGCGGTACGGCTATTTATGTCGTAACTTTTCCATGTTTGAAAGCCCGCAACACCCAGTAATAAAACAACGGCGACTGCAATGAAATATTTGCCATAAACAGTCCATAGATCTTTGGCTTTATCGTGGCGTAATTCTTCGTCAATTTCACGAAATAAGGCTTCGTCGTTTTGTTCTGCCACTGGGAACTCCGGAATTTAAGACCATCCAAAAATCAATGGATGGCTGGGTCAAAAAAAATGAAGGCCAAAAAATGACCTTAAAACTGTTACGTAAAATAATGATCACTGCAGGGGAACGCAAACCCCAAAGCGACAAAAAACAATAAAATTTGACCTTTTTATGGCGAATTTGATAAAAACAAGGTTGTTGGTTGATGATCCGATGTTTATGTCGCGTCTCGCCATTTAATGGAACAACCGATAGACGGGATTTGATCGACGGGTCCTTTCCCGGTTTTAGCCACAAAAAGCATGGCATTTTTTAATTCGCGCGGTAAATTCTCGTCCGATGGATGGCGCCCGGCGCTGTCCAACCGTCCACGGTATTGAAGTTTCCCTAGAGAGTTGTAACCGAAAAAATCTGGCGTACACACGGCACCAAAATCTTTGCCCGTTTGTTGGCTTTTATCAATTAAATAAGGGAAAGTAAAACCATTGATTTTAGCAAAGATTTGCATATTCTCAAAACTATCGGCCTCCACCATTTCAGCGGCATTTGACATAATAGCGGCGACCCCGATGCCTTGGTTTTGTAATTCTATAACATCTTCGACCAGCCGTTCCGTGATGGCTTTGACATAGGGACAATGATTGCAAATAAACATGATTAACGTGCCGTTCGGCCCTTGGACATCGTTCAAAGTGACCGTTTTTCCATCAATATTAAGCAGCGAAAAATTAACAATGTTTGCACCGAAGTCACAAACCGGTGGGTTTAAAGAAACCATTTCAATCGATCCAATCGTCTTGTTTGGCAAAACTACATGCTAAACTTTTGTGTCATGCCGGATTATATTAACATGGTTAACTGAACTTTAAACATCAAGTCATATTATGTCAGCTTCTGGTTTTCTTAAAAGTTTAAGGCAGGATGAAAAGTATGCGTTACCAAATAGGCGCTCAAATTGTTTTTGTCGCATTTTTAGCCGGGTGCACGTCCATTGTTGGGCTGGATGCTCTATCTGTGATGGGTACGGATAAAACCATTGTTGATCATGCGGTTTCTTTATCTAGTGGTAAAAACTGTTCATCATTACGCTTGGAACAGGGACGCTATTATTGCGAAGAAGATACCCCAGAAATAAAATCTCAAGTGTATTGTTATAATACCTTAGGTACGCCAACCTGTTATGATCGACCTGATCCAAAACGCCCGGCGTCGGAACAGTTGGGTTTGAACGATCAAAATCGAATAACTCCTAAATAAATAATAAGAACAAACAGGTTTAAATTTTTTATGTGATACTGGTTGTTTACCCATGCGCGGTTTATTGGCATTTGTTTTTATCGGCATTCTTGCTTTGTCTTTTGGTTCGGCGTGGTTTTTTTTCGGCGCATTGGACGAAGTTGATAAAGTTGCCGAGCAATCGATTTATAACGACCGTATCCTGAATGCCATTGCCGCGGTCAAAAGCGACGATGCTAAATCCGCTTATGTTGTCGCTGAACTTTATTCTAACGCTCCCGATCCTTTGAAAAACCTGAAAGAAGCGAGGTCTTGGTACGGGAATTCAGCCCAAGGCGGCTGGATAGAAGCGCAAGTCAAGCTCGCCCGCATGTACGAATTAGGCCAAGGCGGAACAGCCGATATGCGGCGTGCCATTAAATGGTATCAATTAGCCGTGCGTTCCGGACAAAACAAGGATGCTGCTTTTCGCTTGGCCGAGATTTATTTCAAAGGTAAAGGCACCCTGCAAAATCAAAACAAAGCTTTTAAATTGTACCGAATAGCAGCCAACAGCGGTCATCCAGTAGCACGCTATTTAATGGGTAATATGTATGAAACCGGCTGGGGGGTTGAACCCGATGTCGTGACGGCCTTTGCATGGTATTCATTGGCTGCGAAACAAGCTAAAATTGTGAGCCAATATAACAAGAATTTTAAAGCCAATGTTGCCTTGGTGCGACTGGAAAAAATAATGAACGCTTCGTTAGTTTTGGTCGCAAAACGTAAAGCATTAGAGCTTTCTACAAGAAACTAGTTTAGACACAATATTTCAGTTGCAAATGTTGTCTTCCCAGCCTAACTGTTGGCATTGGATATACGCGGCCTACGGAGGATGCATTGAGCAACACAATTAAAGCCATTACTTTTGATTTATGGGACACTATTATCGATGATGAAAGTGACGAGCCAAAACGTTTAGCCAAAGGTTTATTAACCAAACCCAAACAACGTCACCAGTTGTTATTGGATGCATTGCAAAAACATCATGATATATCTTCCCACGATTTAGGAATTGCTTTTGGTGTTGTTAATTCAGCCTTTGTTAAATGTTGGAAAGAACATGCCATTACGTGGACCATGCGTGAACGGCTTGAAATTTTATTGCGCGGCATTGATTTGGCCTTGCCGGAAAATGAATTGAACCAAATTGCTGATGCCATGGGGGATATGGAAGTGGATATTTCTCCTGATCCGATTGCCGGGGCTAAACAAGCCATCAGCGAACTTGCCAAAAAATACAAGCTCTGCATTGTGTCCGATACCATCGTGACCCCGGGGACCGGATTGCGGCAATTGCTAGAAAACCATGATTTAAAGCAATATTTTTCAGGCTTTGCATTTTCTGATGAAGTCGGGCATTCCAAACCTAATCGGATGATGTTTGATGCAGCAGCTGAACAATTGGGTATCCCATTAAAAGAAATGGTGCATATTGGTGACCGTGATCATAATGACGTTAAAGGCCCGCAAGCTTTGGGAATGAAAGCCGTTTTATTCACTGCCAAACGCGATTTGGATAAAAAAACCACATCCGCTGATGCTGTTTGTGAACGCCATAGTGATTTGGTCGCCACCATCGACGCATTGGGATAATTGTTTCGAGTTTGAAGGAAAGTATATAATGAACCCTCGGATTTTAGTCATTGATGGCTACCTGAAAAAATCACGTGATGAGTTGGCCGCAGGCGGTGCGACGATGGCAGGCGATCAATATAGCGCCATGATCAAACAAGCGTGTCCCGATGCTTATTGCGATGTTATTTTCCCTAGCGATCCGGGTGGGGGGTTGCCATCAGGTACGGCGCTTTCAGATTACGACGGTATGGCGTGGACCGGTTGCAGTTTGACTGTTTTCGAAGACAATAATGAAGTCAATTCACAGATCGAACTGGCTCGTGCCGGGTTTGATGCTGGCGTGCCGGGTTTCGGCAGTTGTTGGGCAGCCCAAATCGCCGTTGTTGCCGCCGGAGGTATTTGCCGCCCTAATCCTAACGGGCGGGAAATGGGCATCGCCCGTAAAATTATGCTAACCCCCGAAGGCCGCGGCCATCCTATGTATGCCGGCAAAGCATCCGTTTTTGATGCGTTTATCAGCCACGTTGATGAAATCACCCATTTGCCCGCCGGGTCAACGGTATTATCGGGCAATGCGTTTACCCGTGTGCAATCGGTATCGGTTGTGCATTCCAAAGGCACGTTTTGGGGGTTGCAGTACCATCCGGAATATACATTAAAAGAAATGGCGCGCTTAACGTGGTGCCGCATTGATGTATTACAAAAATTAGGATTTTTCAAAGACCGCAGCGCTGGCGAAGCCTATGTGGAATTATTGGAAACGTTGCACAATGACCCATCACGCACCGATTTGGCGTGGTTGTTGGCTATTGATGAGGATATCACAAACGAACGTGTGCGCCGTATCGAAGTTCAAAACTGGGTCGATAAACTGATGATCCCGACGATGATTTCCCGTGGACGGATGGGATAAAATTGACCATGCGTTTGTTAATCATCGAAGGTAATGCAAAACAACGCCGGGCCCAAGATTATGCCCTTGGCTATTGCTGTGGTAGCGATCGATATCAAAAAATATTAAAAACCATTTTACCGGATGCGGTGGTTGAAGTCGCGTTCCCGGCTGATGGCCATTTGGATATCCAATTATCTGATTATTCAGGTGTGATCATTGGTGGGTCTGGATTAAACATCCCAGCCAATGACGACTGTCCACAAGTGCGCCATCAAATTGAATTTGCCACAGCCGTATTTGAAAACGGTTTGCCTTTTTTTGGTAGTTGTTGGGGGTTGCAAGTGGCCGCAGTCGCGGCCGGTGGGCAGGTTGGCACGAGCCCCAAAGGCCGGGAAATGGGCTTTGCACGCAAAATTTCATTAACAGCAGCAGGACAGGCATCACCTTTATTTACAGGGAAATCCGGTCCCTTTGATGCACCCGCCATCCATGTTGATGAAGTCACGCATTTACCAAGCGGTGGCGTTGTGTTGGCTTCAAACACTCATTCATCCATACAAGCCGCCTCCATTCGTTATTTGAACGGCGAATTTTGGGGCGTGCAGTATCATCCGGAATTTGATTTGGAACACATGGCCAATTTAACAGAACTGTTTGACACGATGATTTTGCGTGAAGGTTTTTACGAAAATGATGTGGCTTTAAAACATCATGTGCAACAATTAAAAACTTTGAATAAAAACCGGGAGCGGTCAGATTTGGCATGGGTTTTGGGGCTTGATCAAGACGTCATTGATGATGCCCTTCGTGAACGGGAAATCCAAAATTGGATTGATCACCAAGTCATTCCAAGTTTGGTGTAAAGATAATGCCTGCATCATTGGACATTGTCGTCATTGGCGGCGGCCATAATGGATTGGTTGCAGGAACGTATTTAGCCAAAGCCGGAAAAAAAGTTAAAATTATTGAACGACGTCCTATCATTGGTGGAGCCGCAGTAACCGAAGAATTTTGGCCGGGGTTCAAAAATTCCGTTTGTTCATATACTGTTAGCCTTCTTAACCCAAAAATAGTTAATGATCTGGGGCTTTATGACTTAGGCCTTAAAATTGTGCCGCGACCTTTAAATAATTTGCTGATATTAGACGATGGCTATTTGAAAGGGTTCGCTGATCAAGTTCAAATGCGTGACGAAATAGCTCGCCATTCCCCATCAGATGCGGCGCGGTTTGATGATTATCAACAGACATTAACTGTCATTGCCGGCGTGTTAAAAAAAGTCATTCTTGAAACCCCGCCGATAGGACAGCTTGCCCTATCAGAATTGTGGGGGATTTGGAAAACCGGCCGAGCGGTACGTCAATTATCCTGCTCATTAAAACAAACTTTGGCGGATATTTTGATTTTGAGTGCGGATGAGTTTTTATCGCGTTGGTTTAAAAATGATGCAGTAAAAACCTTGTTTGCTTTTGATGGTGTGGTCGGCACCATGGCTAGTCCCAAAACACCGGGCACGGCCTATGTATTGCTGCATCATTGTTTTGGTGAACTGTTACCAAACGGCGCTTGGGGCCACGCCATCGGCGGTATGGGCGCGATTAGTGACAGTTTGGCAACCGCTTTTAAAAATGCTGGTGGTGAAATTGTTTTATCCACGTCTGTTGATCAGGTGATTATAGAAAAAGGTCGCGCCCGTGGCGTGCGTTTAAAATCTGGCGCAGAAATTCGAGCCAAAATTGTCGCCGCCAACGTCAATGTAAAACTGTTGTTTCGAGATATGATTGATGATGTCCACGTACCGGAACCGTTCACCCGGCGTATGGAAAATTGGGCTTGTAGTTCGGGTACTTTTCGCATGAATGTAGCGTTATCTGAATTACCAGATTTAACGGCAATTCCGGGTATAAACCAACAAGACCACCATGGATCAGGCATTATTTTTGCGCCATCAACCAAGTACATGGAAATCGCATATCATGATGCGGTTATAAGCGGTTGGTCAAAACGTCCGATTGTTGAAATGCTGATCCCATCTACATTGGATGATACTTTGGCGCCCAGCGGACAGCATGTTGCCAGCTTGTTTTGTCAGCATTTTAATCCGCAACTTCCTTCTGGACAGACTTGGGATGACGCCCGCGACCAAGCAGCAATGGATGTAATAAATTTGATTAACCACTATGCACCTAATTTTAAAACATCGATACTTGCCAAGCAAATATTGACGCCGCTTGATTTAGAGCGGGAGTTTTCATTGTTGGGTGGTGATATTTTTCATGGCAAACTGTCGTTAAATCAGTTATTCGCCTTGCGTCCGGGGCTGGGGCATGGCAATTACCGCATGCCCGTTAAAAGCTTGTATTTATGTGGTGCCAGCGCCCATCCGGGTGGTGGCGTCACCGGTGTACCCGGTCATAATGCAGCAAAAGAAATATTAAAAGATATGTAAGTTAAAATAAATCGCTACTCAGCAATCCATCAAAAATAAACTGTATGGCCAACGCCGTTACCAGTACACCCATGACCCTGGAAATGACGTTTAATCCGGTGACGCCGAGCAGTTTTTGTACTTGGGTCGCGATTAATAACAAAACTAAAGCGATCAATAATACGGCGAGCATGGCACCTAACACAATGCCTTCTTTGATTAAATCACCCTCGGCTTGGGCGATGAGTAATACCGCCGCACCCATGGTGCCGGCCCCTGCGATCAGTGGTGTTGCCAATGGAAACACCGATATATCATGGCGGTGTTGGGCTTCTTCGGCTTCGTCATCGGTAGTAGAACTAATGCCAGCATTGGTTGCCATCACCATGTTGATACCAACCAATAATAATAACACCCCACCCGCCGTTCGCAGGGCGGCTAATGAAATGCCCATATATTCCATTAACTTATTTCCAGTTAATGCAAAAACCAGTAATATTACCGTGGCAATAGCGATCCCTTTAAACGCAATGGCACGGCGTTGTTTAGGTTGTAATCCAACCGTTAATCCAGCAAAAATTGCCGCCACATCGACAGGTCCAATAGTCGCAAAAAAAGTCGTGAAAGCAATTAAGCCGGTTTCGATGAGTTCAGGGCTCATTGTAGAGATATCCGTGAATTGTGGTTAATAATGACAACGAAGGCTTTGATATTATTCGTTCTTAACTTCAATGGGTAAAGTGAATGAAAAGGTTGAACCGTTTCTAGGCTCTGAAATCACGCTGATTACCCCGCCATTTTTTTCAACCAGCTGTTTGCATAAAATCAACCCCAGGCCTGATCCTTTTTCACCCGCCGTACCTTTGGTGGTGGTGTTTATTTCGATTGAAAATAGACCTTGAATGACGTCTTTATTCATGCCTTGTCCTGTATCTTGGACATTGATGCGGAATTGATCGCCCAGATCATCACAATAGAGCGTAATGCAGCCCTTATCAGTGAATTTAATTGCGTTATTGACCAAATTACGAATAACCGTTTCGATCATATTTTTGTCAAAGACGGCCTGTTCTCTGTCCAGATTATTTTTAATGTGAATGCCTTTTTCCACAGCAACACTCAATAAGGGCTGGATTGCTTGTGCACAGGTATCTTTCAGTAGGTTCGGTTGAGGGGAAAATGTCATATGGCCTTGTTCCATCCGCGCCCAATCAAGCAAGTTTTCTAATAATCTGAATACATTTTGCGCGGCTTCGTTCACGTTGTTACTATAACTTTTAACCTGATCAGGTTTTAATGTTTCAGCCATGCTCGCCAACAATTCAGTGTAGCCCATAATTGATGTAAAGGGACTGCGTAAATCATGGGCAATGATAGAAAAAAATTTATCTTTTTCCTGATTAAGCGTTTCAAGCTGTTCTTTGGCTGAAGCCAAATCTTCGGCCATAACGACTAAATTTGTTGATTGTTCTTCGGTGCGTTGGTGAACATCTTGTAAATCGATAAATTGCGCCACCATTTTTTCTTTTTCTTCACGAAAAATGATTTGCTGGTATTTCATTCCAGACAAGTGCCGCAAGATCAAACGCAAACTGCTATCTAATGATGCATCGTTACAAAGCACGCCTTTGCTTCCTAACTTTACATGTTCACCTTCTAAATGTAATTGCTCCGGTGGGACAATGCCGATGATCGGTATTTTAAGTCCAGCTTCGGAAAGATTTGTAAGAATTTCTTTGATTGTCGTCCCATTTTTATCGCAAATCAGGCAAAAATCGGGGTTTTCTGTAACAATGGTTTCAAGGGTGTCGTCGATACTTTGGGTGTTAAATAAAATAAAGATACCATTTTCCTGCTCAAGAAATTGGTTGATCGTTTCATTTATTTGTCCATCGTCGCCCGCAAGTAGAACCTTGAATGTGTCCATTCGTCACCTTGAAAATTTTTATATTTTCCACTTTAAACATTTTTCACAAGAAATCGAGTGCAAACAGTCAAGGTTCAAGCTGACAAAAAGAGACCGGAGACAAACAAGTCCCCGGCACTTTATTCGTAATTTTATCCGATGTTACCGATCAATGCGGCATCGTACATCGTCCGCATATCTTTGGCTGTAACCGGGATCGGGTTGCCGCTAGCCGTTGGATCGTTGGCTGCCATAACGGACAATTCATCCAAGCGACTTTCTTCGACACCCAAAGATACAGCTGTGTGAGGAATACCAAGGTTTGAACGCATTTCCAGAACCCAATCCAAAACGCCTTGGTAGTTGGCATTTTTTAACCCGAGGAAACGGCCGAGTAGGACCATTTTATTTTCGATGGCTGAGCGATTGAATTCCATGACATAAGGCATAAAAACAGCATTGGCCAAACCATGATGGGCGTCATAAACGGCACCGACCGGGTGGCTTAATGAATGCACGGCACCTAAACCTTTTTGGAACGCCGTGGCACCCATTGCGGCGGCGGCCATCATTTGCGAACGGGCTTCGATGTTGGATCCATCGTTGACCGCTATTGGTAGCCATTGTTTAATCAAACGCATGCCTTCTAATGCAATACCTTCGGACATGGGATGGTAACCGGGTGCAACATAGGCTTCGAAACAGTGAACCAACGCGTCCATGCCGGTGTATGCGGTCATGGCTTTTGGTAAACCCGTTACCAGTTCCGGGTCACAAAGAACAATAGACGGCATCATTTTTGGATGAAATATTAAACGTTTTGTATGACTGCTTTCGTCCGTTATTACTGACGCTCTGCCAACTTCGGACCCGGTGCCTGATGTGGTTGGAACAGCAATGATCGGGGCGATGCCATCTGCATCGGCACGTAACCAATTGTCACCAACGTCTTCGAAATCCCATAACGAACGGTTTTGGCCGGCCATTAACGCAATGGCTTTCGCCGCATCAACACCGCTGCCGCCACCCCAGGCAATAACGCCGTCGTGGTTGCCCGCGCGGTACGCTTTGATGCCGTCTTCGACGTTTGATCCAACCGGATTGGGTTTTACGTCGCTGAATAAAACTGTCTGAACACCGGCTGCGTTATTGGCATTGATGGCGTCTGTGATCATCGGTAATGCGGTTAACCCCGGGTCGGTGACCAACAATGGTTTTTTGATACCGAATTCTTTGCAAATGTCGGCTAATTCGGTAATGCGTCCGGGGCCAAAACGAACGGCTGTTGGGTAGTTCCAGTTGCCGACTAATAAAGGTGCGCTCATTTTCAAAATCCTTATAAATAGACGTGTTATTAAGATTGTGTTTTTAAATGAAAAGATTTGGGCCGGGTTAAAGGCTCGAACCCCAAAGACGACAACGTACAACCACGCCCGGAATTTTTAACGCCTGTCCACGCCAATGCCGGGTCTAAATAGTCACAGCGGTTCATGAACCAAGTGCCTGTATCAACTTGTTCTCCGATGGCCAAAGCTTTGTCTTGGTCTTTGGTCCAAATCGATGCCGTCAGGCCAAATTCGCTATCGTTCATTAATTTAATGGCTTCTTCGTCGCTTGAAACTTTCATAATGCCAATTACCGGGCCAAAACTTTCTTCGGTCATGATGCGCATGGAATGATCAACATCAATGACGACTTGCGGTGCTAAATAAGGCGTACCGTCTTTATTGGCAGGAAATGTTGAGGCATCGATTAAAGTGCGGGCACCGGCGTCAACGGCATCTTTGATTTGGCCACGTACATAGTCGGCAGCGCTGGTTTTGACCATCGGCCCCAATTCGGTTTCTTTATCCGTTGGGTTGCCGAGTGTGTAGTTTTCGACCGTCTTTTTAAATTTTTCAACAAAGCTGTCATAAAGGCTTTCGTCTACATAAATTCGTTCAATGCCACAGCACGATTGCCCAGAATTGAAAAACGCCCCGTCGACCAAATTTTCTACGGCATTATCCACATCAGCATCACCGCGTACATAAGCCGGATCTTTGCCGCCTAATTCCAAACCAACGCCGATAAACCGACCGGCAGCGGCATTTTCGACCATGGCACCGCCGGGTACGGAACCGGTGAACGCTACATAATCGATCATGTCATTTTTTATGACTTTTTCTGTATCAGCATGGGTTAAGTGCAAATATTGGAAAACCCCGTCTGGCAATCCAGCGGCTTTAAAAGCATCACTATAACGTTCTGCACATAATGGTGTTTGTGCCGAATGTTTTAATAACACGGTGTTGCCCGCTAACAATGCGGGGATGATCGCGTTCACAGACGTCAAATATGGATAATTCCAAGGTGCGATAACAAAAACAACACCCAAAGGCACACGGCGGATGAAGCGGGTAAAACCATCTTTTTGTTCTACAGGGATGTCTTTTAATGCGTCGGCGGCAACCGCAATCATATGTGTTGCGCGTTCTTCTAATCCACCGATTTCACCGGCTGTATAGCTGATTGGGCGGCCCATTTGCCATGTGATTTCTTCGGCAATAGCATCTTTGGCATCGACCATATGCTGAACGGCTTTTGTGCACATAGCTGCCCGTTCACTAAGCGGCGTTTCACGCCATGATTTAACGGCTTTTGCTGCCGTTTCAATAGCCTTTGATATTTGATCGGAAGGGGTGTAATTGCGCTCAACATAAACACTGTTATCGACGGGTGAAATGGTTTGAAAATGGTCGGTCATTTTTTGTTCCTGAATAAAAAAAAGATGATAAAAATAATAGAGTTTCAGGTCGAAATATTACGCCAATTTATCACCTGAATTCGAGATAATCTCAAGCAAAATGAAGGTCTGAAAATGAATAAGTTTTAGTTACTAAATCTTGAGATGTTATGCGCTTTTTTAATCTTTGATTTGCTCCAGATTTTGATGTTGTTGGCGTGTCCGTTTTTGAATTATCGATGGTTTCAAAGCCCTGAGTGTCAATAACACCACCACTGGCGTTGTTTTCAACAATGATGCTTTTGCCACTCATCAAAGCGATACTAAATTGACCTCCAATTTTATCAATCCACGCTGTGGTGCCACGAATGCCGATGGTCGCTGTCGGCGTTTCGATGACCATTGATGCATGAGCCGCTGAAATTACGTCACCTTGAAAATTATTTGCGCCGACCATTAACGTGCGTGGCAGGGCGTCTTGAATAGCCATGGCCGATTTTTGAATGCGGGTGACTTTGCCAATACTTTCATCATGATTTGTAATTTCCGATGCCCAAAAGGGCGTCAGTGCGATAAAAATAACTGTTAAAAAAGCGATCAGATATTTAGTAATGGTGCGTGGCAATGTGATGACGTCCTTATTAAATAATTTCGAAATAACGTTCCATTTCCCAACCGGTAATGGCTTTTCTGAATTCCCGTTCTTCCCATTCGCGTGTGGCTGCAAAATGGTCAATAAAATCGTTGCCCATAATTTCACGGGCCGGTTTGGACGCTTTTAATTTTTGTGCAGCTTCCCATAATGTGCGCGGCAAATGTAAACGTTTCGGGAATTTTTGATCATATGCGCTGCCGACGATCGATGCGTCAGGCTCAATTTTATTTTCGATCCCCCACAACCCGGTGCCAATGGCCGCAGCCAGTGCTAAATACGGGTTGGTATCGGCAGCGGCTATTCGGTATTCCACGCGTTGTGAATTTTCAGATCCGGAAATACCGCGCAATGCGCAGGTGCGGTTGTCCATACCCCAGCTGGCTTCTGTTGGGGCCCAAAACCCGGGAATTAAGCGGCTGTATGAATTGATGGTCGATGCGACCATGGCCAACGTTTCCGGCATTAATCGTTGCTGGCCGCCGACAAAATGACGCATGGTATCGGAAATGTTGTCAGGTTTAGATGCATCATAAAATACGCCTTTGCCGTTATTATCGACCAGCGACATATGAATATGCCCACTTTGTCCGGGCCAATCGGCGGACCATTTGGCCATGAATGTAGCCATCATGCCATTTTTTTGTGCCCAGATTTTGGCAAATGTTTTAAAAAGCGAAGCTTTATCGGCAGCGTTTAACGCATTATCGACAGTGAGGGCTGCTTCCCATACGCCGGGGCCGGATTCTTCGTGCAAGCCTTCAACAGGGATATCCATAACTTTACACATATCCAATAAATCTAGGTAAATTTCAGAATCGACCGTATTGCGGAGGACGGAATAACCAAATGCACCCGGTTGAATGGTTTTTAAATCGGTATAATTTTTTTCGCGTATGCTGCTAGGCGTTTCATCAAACATGAAAAATTCGAATTCCATACCGGCTTTGACTGTAAAACCCATGTCTTTGGCTTTATGTAATACCCGGCGTAATGTGCCGCGTGGGCACACACTTTCATGCAGTGCGTCAAATTCGGCAATGAACAACACCATGCCGTTTTCCCACGGAATATCTCGGCAGGTTTCCGGTAAAATACGTGCCATGGCGTCTGGGTATCCGGTGTGCCATCCGGTAATTTTGACATTGTCATAAAGTTCGTCGTGAGAATCCCACCCCATGACCACATCACACATTCCAAAACCTTTATCGAGGGCCGAAAAGAATTTATCTTTGGACATATACTTTCCGCGCAAGATGCCGTCCGTGTCAAAAACACCGACTTTAACATGATCAAGGCCACGCTCTTCGACGATTGCGCGGGCGTCTGCTATAGTTTTAACATCTCTGGAATTCATTTTATCGGTCCCCCGGAAATTTTACGAGTACAGGTATTGGTAAAAATAATCTATAAGTTTTGTTGTTATAACAGCGCTTTTTGAGCGTTATTGTGAACACAAAGTTGACTAAATATTGTAATTTATGTGTCCATATTCGAATTTATAATCGCACTTTAACCCAAGGTATAGCAAGGATGCTACAACATTCTGAAATATTTGTTACAAAATCGAAGTTCAATGTCAAATATTTTCCAAACGTATAAACAAATGAAAGCGAATATCATGATTACAGGTCATTATACATATGCTTAACATCGATGAAATCTTCGCAAAAGCTTATCAAAACCATGGTCAAGGTCGACTAGAAAAAGCACGGGTAGGCTACCTTGAAATACTAGGAATTGATCCGTTGCATAGCGATAGTTTGCATTTGCTGGCCTTGATCGAAGCCGATGATGGAAATATTAAAAGTGCTATTGCAAAAATTAAAACAGCCATTTCGATCCGTGATGATGATGCGCTTTATTATGCCAACCTTGGCCGGTTATTAAATCTTGTTGATGATTTACCGGGGGCTGCCGACGCCTATGTGCGAGCCACTGAATTAACACCTGATGATGGTTTTGTTTTATCGGATTTGGCCGGGGTCAAGCTTAGGCAAAATCTATTTGTGGACGCCCTGAAACTTGCCGAACGGGCCTTGTTGATTGAACCGGATCTGGTGCAGGCTTTGTTTAATGCAGCCGTCGCCCATAAAAAATTAAAGCGCTATGATGACGCGGTCCTATTGTTTGAACGAGTTAAATCTTTGGTCCCGGATTTTCTAGGCTTAGATTTTGAATGGGCAGGGGCGTTGGTGAGCCTTGGAACGGATAACCGTATCAAAGGAGCGTTTGATGACGCCGAAGTTGATTACAAAAAAGCCTTAACCCATGCCCCGGATCAAGCTGAAATCCATGGTAACTTAGCTGTTCTTTACCAGGAAACAGGAAGACTTGATTTGGCTTTTGATCATTATGATAAAGCCATTCAAATACAGCCGGATAATGCGGAATTTCGCCGCAATCGGGCCATGGCTTATTTGCAAAAAGGCGATTATGAAAACGGCTGGCGGGAATACCACTGGCGTTGGAAAACCATAGGTTTTGAAGATCAGGTTCGGGACTTTAAAAAGCCGGAATGGAAAGGCGAGGATATCACAAGTCAAACAGTGCTTGTGCATTGTGAACAAGGATATGGTGACAGCCTGCAATTCGCCCGCTATTTGCCGCTTCTTAAACCCAAAGCGGCCAGCGTTATTTTTGAATGCCAACCGGCCTTATTACCTTGGATGAAAAGCCAATTTGCAGATTGTTTGGTGGTTGGAAAAGGTCAAGCCTTGCCGGAATTTGATGTTCATGTATCGTTACTTAATTTGCCGGGATTATTATATGATCGGGATCATCCCGTGCCGAATGCTGTCCCTGTATCACCATCGGTGTGTGTTCTGGTAAAACCATTTTCAGTTGGCCTCGCGTGGAAAGGCAACCCAAATCACCCGCGTGATGCGTTTCGTTCTATCGCGTTAGATGTTTTAAAACCCATATTGGCGGTTAAAAATTGTCAGTTTGTCAGTTTGCAAGTGGATGGTGGCGCGGATGATATCAAACAAGCAGGTCTGCAAGATGTTTTAAAAGATGACACTAAAACTTTTAATGATTTCAGCGACACGGCCAAGGCCATTGCCGGACTTGATCTGGTGATTACGGTTGATAGCGCTATTGCTCATTTTACGGGAAATATGGGCAAACCGGTGTGGCTGTTACTCAGCACTATTGCAGAATGGCGCTGGCAACGCGGCTGTGACGATAGCCCTTGGTACCCGACCATGAAATTGTTCCGACAACAAAATCTAAACGACTGGTCGGGTGTGATCAAAAATGTGGTGGCGGCGTTAGAGCAACAGAGACGTTAACTCAACCACGGCAGGGAAAACGTTTTCATGTTGGTATAGCTTTTCATGGCTTCGATAACGCCTTCTTTATAACCAAGCCCGGAATCTTTGATGCCGCCAAATGGGGACATTTCAATACGGTATCCGGGCACTTCCCAAATATTGACGGTACCTGTTTCTAATTCATTGATAAACCGTGTGATGTCATCCATGCGGTTAGTACAGACTCCGGATGATAATCCAAACGCTGTTGAATTGGCGACCTGAATAACCTCGTCGATGTCTTTACAACGGATCACCGGAATGGCCGGGCCGAATGTTTCTTCGACAACCAATTCACAATTGCTAGGCACATGATCGAGTAACGTGGGCGGGAACAAAGCTCCGTCGCGGTCATTGCCACAAATTAACTTGGCACCATTTTTGATGGCGTCATTGACCCTGTTTTGAAATAACGTGGCTGATTTTTCATTGATCACCGTGCCAACGTCGGTATCTGGGTCCATGGGATCGCCGCATTTGAGCGCGCGCGTTTTTTCCGCCATGCGTTCGATGAGCTCATCGGCGATGCTATCGATGGCAAGGATACGTTTGACCGCTGTACAGCGTTGACCAGAATTTTTTGTGGCCCCTGTAACGGCTAATGCGGCAGCTTTATCCAGATCGGCATCATCCATCACGATTAACGGCGCATTACCGCCCAATTCCAAAACAATGCGGCGGTATCCTGCATGTTCGGCAATGTATTTACCAACCCCGACGCTGCCAGTGAACGTGATCAAATCGATATGTTCATTGGTGATCATTTCATCCCCCATGTCTTCGGGCAGACCGGATACCACAGAAAACATTTCCGGTGGCAATCCAGCTTCGTACAACACATCAGCCAACACCAAACAGGTCAACGGCGTTTGTTCCGTTTGTTTTAAAACCATGCGGTTGTTGGTGGCTATAGACGGGGCGATTTTATGGGCGACCATGTTCAGTGGGTGGTTAAACGGCGTGATCGCGCTGATGACTCCCAACAATGGTTCTTGTTGAGTGAAAATTTTACGGCGCTGTCCGTGCGGAGTTAAATCACAGGAAAAAATTTGACCATCGTCTTTTATGCACAACTGCCCGGCTAAAATAAAGACGTCATAGGCCCGGCCGACTTCGTATAGGCTGTCTTTTTTGCAAAGCCCGCTTTCGGCCGTTATCAGATCAGAAATTTCGTCGCGGCGGGCGATTAACAAATTTGCTGTTTTGATCAGAATTTGTTGACGTTGGTACCGCGTTAAATCAGACTTGAAATTGGCTGCGGCTTTGAAAGCTTGTTTGACATGCACATCACTGCCTTTGGGCACGGTGCCGACCAATGAATTGTCGTAAGGATTAAAAACCTCAACGCGGTCTTTGGTGTCGACTTTTTTCCCGGCAATGCGCATGGTTTCGTGGCGAACTTTTGCGGATTTATCCATCTCAATTAGTCCTTGTCCTTGAGTATCGAAACGTTAATTTGTGTGGTTTAAGGCAATATCAAAAATATCGAAATTGCGTAAATTTTTTTGATTTTTTAAATTTGAAACAGGTCGACTGAACATCAACGGAACGGTTTGTTCAGTGGTTCCGCCATGGGACCTGAGCGGTTCTTTAAGCCCTGATAAATCATGATCACCCCGGCGCGTGCCGATGACTTTGTTTTTTTCCGAAACCACAATGATGTCGCCCATGCGGTCGTTTAAAAGCTCGAATTCTTTGCAGCCTTCGTCATTGGTGTAAACTTGATCGATGCCGTCCAATGATTTGATATAGTTTATGACGTCATTTGTTGATGATGCATCCGTTACATAAACCGTGACAAACGATCCTAGTGCGCCGTGGTGAACTACATAAGGATCGGTGATCGGGCAAATCACACGGGTTGAACCGGGTTCAAATTTTTTATCCAAAACGTCTGCCAAAAATAGGGCGTCTGGTTCGCCGTTTGCTAAATGTTTGGCATTCATGCCGTGATCGGCGGTCATGGCTAAATCGGCACCCAAATTGTGAAGCTGTTCAAAATAGCTGTCCATCATGGCATAAAATGCATTGGCGTCTGGTGTGCCGGGGGCGTGTTTGTGTTGTATGTAATCGGTGGTCGATAAATACATTAAATCAGGCTTCATGGATTTAAGTAATTCAACGCCGGCTGCAAAAATGTATTCGCTAAGATCGGCTGAATATACCGACGGAATAGGGCGCTCTAGTATTTTATGGGCATCTTTGATGCCGTGTTCGGCCAAGTTGGTTTGATCGGCTTTTTCTGATGAAAAACAAACCGCAGTTCCGGTGCCATAGGTTAATCCGTGGCCGAGCTGTTTGCGTAATTTGTCTTTGGCCGTGATGATGGCAATGGTTGCCCCCGCTTCTTGGAAAGCTTTAAAAATAGTGTCGGCCCGTAACAACGCTGGATCATTCATCAAAACTTCTTTGTCATATTTTTTGTCATAATAATAATTGCCACAAATGCCGTGGACCGACGGCGGGCTGCCTGTGACAATGGATAAATTATTAGGATTGGTGAAACTGGGTACGACACATTTGGCACGTAAGTCTGACCCGGTTCTAAACATTTTTTTGGTGAACGGCATGGCGCCAGCAGTAATGGCTTGTTCGATATAGGCCGGTTCCGATCCATCCATACAGACAACCACTAACGGGTTTTTGGGCCACTGGTATTGGCGGTTGTTGATGTGAATGGGTTGTTTATTTTTGGTCATGCGGCTACCCCCGTTTGTTGAACGCCCATGATTTGAATGGTTGATTTGATCGCGCTGAGGGCCTGCCTGATTTCGTTCTCTCCCAATGCGCCGATACAGCCGATGCGGAACGATGGTGCAACTGTTAATTTTCCAGGATAAATAACGAAACCTTGGTCTTTTAGGCGGTTATAAAAATCATCAAAAACAAAATTTTTATCAGCAGGCATTTTAAAAGTGATGATGATCGGGGCTTGCAAATCATCGGGTAACAATGTTTCAAATCCCATGTCACGCATGCCCGTAATTAATACATCGCAATTGTTTTGATAACGCTTGCCACGGGCTTTTACACCGCCTTCAGCAATGAATTGTTTGATGGCCGCATCAAAAGCAGCGATGACATGAGTGGGCGGTGTGAAACGCCATTGCTTGGTTTTTTCCATAACCTGCCATTGATCATATAAATCCAGACTTAGCGAATGGGCGTTGCCTTCACATTTTTCCAAGGCTGATTTTTGTATAATGGCAAAACCTAGACCCGGCACGCCTTCTAAACATTTGTTGGATGATGCCATAAGCGCCGTAAACGGTGTCGACCGGGCATCCAGTTCAATAGCACCAAATGCGCTCATGGCATCAATGATTAATGCACGGCCATGATTGGATACGATTACCGCTATGTCATGGATGGGGTTCAAAATTCCCGATGTTGTTTCACAGTGCACGGCAAGGACATGGGTGATATCCGAGTTTTCATTTAATGTTTTATCCAACTCAGCCAAATCGGGTATCGTGTCTTCTGGAGTTTGTAAGATGATGCAATCGCGACCAAGGTAGTCTAAAATTTTCACCATGCGGTGACCATATGCCCCGTTGATCAATACCAAAGCTTTACCATTTTTAGGAACCAGCGTTGCGATTGTGGCTTCGACGGCAAAAGTTCCGCTGCCTTGAACAGGGACGGCGACGTGGCTGGCATTGGCGCCGGCAATATCCACAAGCTGTTTTAAAACCCGGCTATTGGTTTCAATGAATGTTTCATCCCGTGAACCCCAATCGTGCAGCATGGCCTGTTTGGTGGTGTCCGTCGTGGTCAATGGACCGGGTGTTAGTAGCCATGGATCGCCGGAAGGTGTTGTCATTGAAATATATCCTTTTAATAAAACAAAGATTGATTGCAGTCATTGTCGGTCATCATTAGTCATAAAGCCACACTTAAATACAATAATAATTATTACAGTTTTGTGACAAACTGATAAATATGCCGCACGGTAACCAGAGCGTTATCAATGGATATCTCAATGCGAGGCTTAAAATAAAATAGGATAAACGCCCTGTTTAACGGCCTCGCCAAGCTTGGGTTGTTTTAGATATGCCGCGTGTCAACAAAACATGCGCTATACGGACAGCTGCACAGGTGTAAGCGATCATCATGGCCATCGCCGCCGCCGGTGCTGTGTCGCCAGCATCATCCATATTCAAGACGGCAACAGACGCCAGCGTTGTGTCAGAAGAATATAAAAAGATCACAGCTGACACCGTGGTCATGGCGTTCAAGAACAAATAAATGGAAATATCAAAAATAGCGGGCATGCAAACGGGTACTGTTACACGCATGAATGTTTTGTAAAATGGCGTTTTCAAAGACGCCGAAACACTTTCAAATTCATTATCCATTTGTTTTAACGCTGTTACCGCCGTTAAATGGCTAACGGTGTAAAAATGCACAACGGTGACGATAACGAGTATGGTCATGGTGCCGTATAAAAAATTTAAAGGGTTAGCCGGGTGGTTAAAGAAAAATATATAGGCTAACCCGAGCACCATACCGGGCACGGCCAATGGCGTGATGGCGACCATGTGAAAAGCCGTGCGCCCGGTCTTAAATCCGCGACCTTTTTCCATTAAATAGGCACCGAAAAAAACAATGATGGTGCCGAACAGCGCCGTATAGATAGCCAGATCAATGGAATTCCAGAACGCTTCCCAACCACCACCATCCATCACATCGAAATTATAATTGTCAAATGCCAGTGTAAGATTATAAGGCCAGAATTTAACCAGTGCGGCGTATTGCGCCATGGCTAACATGGCAATGATGAAAATGGCCACTACTAAACAAAAAGCAAACATTGTGTAATCACGGCCACTGCTGGGTTTCGGTTGATAAGGCACCGCGCGTGATGATAACAACGCCACTTGTTTGCGTTGAACTATACGGTCCACAGCAAAAGCGATGACCGCCGGGAATAATAAAATAACCGAAACCACCGCACCCATTTGGAAATTTTGTTGGCCGATGACTTGTTTGTAGATGTCAGTCGCCAACATGTTGTAATTTCCGCCGATGACTTTAGGCACACCAAAATCTGTGAATACAAGCGTGAAAATTACAAAGGCGGCACTGATCAGGCCGTATTTACAGCCGGGCAGGGTGACTGTGAAAAATATTTTCACCTTTGATGTGCGCAATGCGTCGGCGGCTTCGTATAAACGCGCATCAGTAATCGATAAAGCCGTTATGACAATCATTAACGCGTGGGGAAATACCCAATAACTGGACCCGATGGTAATACCAATGGGCCCATAAATGGTATTGCCAAACAATAAATCTTTCATCACGCCTTGGTTACCAAACCAATAAATCAATGAAATTCCACCCAATAATGATGGCGTAAGCAATGGAATGATCGCAATCAGTTTAAAAAACCATTTGAACGGCATACAGGTACGGGTCAAAGCATAGGCATAAATAAATGCCGTGCTTAACACGATAATCGTGGCGATAATTGAAATGGTTAAACTATTAACGCCGGAATAAAATAACGCAGGCGTTGAAAAATATTCATTAAAATTTGCAAGTCCGATAAAATCGCCATCTTTGTTCTCGAAGCTTTTAGATAACATGGTGTAAAGCGGCAAAATAATGCCGATGAGCAACAACACGCCAATGCCGATCATGACACTGCGCATTTGCCAATCATCGCGGCTGAGTTTGGGTTTAACCAATATCCGTTGATTGGTTGATAAAGTCACATCCGTCATGATGTCACCGGATACAAACGGATCAAGTTTTTGGGGAAGGCAATTTTTAAACCGGATTCCGGCATAATATTTTTACGCCGCACAAGGTTGATGGAAAAATCAACTAACAAATGGTCGGAATTCAAATCGCCACCAAACAAACCTTTGGTCAGTGTGGCGCGGTAAAATGATCCTAGAAATTCCATGTTTTCAATGGTTGCAGTCAACGTGTTTTCGGCACCGTTTTTATCTGATACGTCTTGGGCATTGATGTCTTCGGGGCGGATGGCAACGTTGACCATATCGCCTTTTTGAAATCCATCCGTATCACAGGCTAATGTCGTAGCGCCGACTATGACTTGGTTTTTTTTGGTGACGCTACCGGGCATGAAATTCATGGTGCCAATAAAATCGGCGACAAAATCCGTTTTAGGGGACCTGTAAATTTCTTCGGGTGTGCCGACTTGGTCAATGACGCCTTGGTTCATGACAACAATACGGTCGGCCATGGTTAACGCTTCTTCTTGGTCATGGGTGACCATGATCGTGGTGACGCCAAGCCGGCGTTGTAAATCTTTAATCTCTGACCGTAAATGAACCCGTACTCGGGCATCCAATGCCGATAACGGTTCATCCAATAATAACAGTCCGGGGGATGTGGCCATAGCCCGTGCCAATGCCACACGTTGTTGTTGGCCGCCGGATAATTGTGCTGGATATTTGTCCCCTTGATCGGGAAGCCCCACCAGTTCCAGTAATTCATTAACCCGGGTTAATATTTCCGATTTTGGCATTTTACGGTTTTCTAATCCATATGCGATATTTTTATGTACCGTTAAATTTGGAAATAATGCATAAGATTGGAAAACAATACCAAAATCACGTTCCGATGAAGGCAGGGCAGAAATATCAATTTCATCCTGAATAACGGTTCCGTACGTTTGAATATCAAGCCCGGCAATCGCCCGCAATAATGTGGTTTTTCCGCAACCTGATGGTCCTAAAAAACAGACAAATTCGCTTTCATAAACATCAAGTGAAATATCGTCCAGCGCGGTAAAGTCACCAAATTTTTTGGTTAAATTTTGGATGGTTAAATAGATCGTTTTGGCGCTGGTCATTTTAATCTCGTGTTAAATGGATGGAGTTAATAAAATAAAAAAATTTAAAAATGAAGATTGGGACAAAAGCACACCGGCCGTTTCCGCAAAATATATCTTGCCAAGAAACGACCGGATAACTTTTTGTTGGTAATCGCGGACCTGTTATTTAGGAAGCGATTTAGAATCGTAACGTTTTTGCCATTCTTTAAGAATACGCGAGCGATTGGTTGCTGCCCATTCAAATTTATTGTCGATCATGGCGTCGGTGATGCCAGCCGGGAAAAATTTAACGGCTTTAGCAACGCCTGGATAAGCCACCACAGCATAGCCTTTGTTGTACATGACGTTGGCTTCTTTGCTGACTGTGAAATCGACAAGTTTTTTTGCAGCAGCTAAGTTTTTTGTGCCTTTTACAATCGCTGTTGCTTCCATGTCCCAACCAACACCTTCGCTTGGTAAAATGATTTCAATCGGTGCCCCTTTGGCTTTGGATTTAGCGCCACGGAATGCAAAGGAAATACCAATAGGAATTTCGCCAGAAGCGGCTAATTTACAAGGTTTGGAACCGGAATGAGTGTAATAGGCGATGTTTTTATGCAGGCCATCCATATAGTTCCATCCGCCACCTTCACCGAACATTTGTAACCAGCTCGATACGTCAAGGAAACCTGTACCCGAAGAATTCGGATTTGGCATAATAACGCTGCCTTTGTAAACAGGGTCCATTAAGTCACGCCATGTTTTTGGGATAGGCAAATTTTTCTTTTTGGCTTCGACAGTATTGTAACAAACTGACGCGATCCAAGCGTCCATACCCGTCCAGTTTGGTGGGGTGTCGCTATCAACGAATTTTTTATCAAGCTTTTCTACGCCTTTAGGGGCATAGGGTTGGGTCATACCCTCGGCTTTTAACAGCATTAAACTGGTGGCAGCCAATCCCCAAACAACGTCAGCTTTTGGATTGTTTTTTTCAGCCAACAATTTTGCCGTGATGATACCGGTGGAATCGCGCACCCATTTAATTTCAATGTCTGGGTTGCTTTTATTAAAAGTTTTTGCGTATTTTTTTAAATCTTCGGCTTCAACAGCAGTGTATACCGTTAATTGAGTGGCTGCATTGACTGTTTTAAGGCCAAACAAACCAACAGCGGCAACCCCTGCCAATAAAAGTGATATGCTTTTTGTTCTATGTTTCATGTGTGAACTCCTAATGCTCCCTGAATATCAGATAAACGCTCTTTAACGAGTTTTTATTGTATGGCTTGTTGCTGTAAACATACAAATGAAAGTTTTATGAATTTACAAAAACTTTAAAAGCAATGTAACAGTAACTCACCTTGGTTCCGGAATATTCCGGTCAATGATTACATATTTCCCAAAATGCGTTTGTCGGTTTTGTTTAGTTTCTGAAACGACATAACAAGTATTTTCAGATGTTTGTAATTTTATTCATTGCGGCAACAGAATTCCACACAAGCAAACAAAAATCCACATAAAATGTCAAAAATATTTAAAAAGTTATAATGACATAATTCGAGAGTTATTGAGGGTTGCCGTTTTGCCAGCATATAACCTCCCCCTTGACCAGCGGGTTATCAATAGGTTAGACGATGTTAACGATAAATGACTGAAAAAATAAAATTTATTGGGAATACAAATTATGTTGGCTGAACAACGCCGTGACCTAATTCTTGAATTATTGAATGAAAAAGGATCAATTTCAGTCAATGAATTGTATCGGAGACTAAAAGTATCCCGCGAAACAATTCGCCGTGATATCACCCGTTTGGATCATGAAAACCGGTTGCGTAAAACCCATGGTGGGGCGCTCACCGTTAGCGATATGGAACCGGCTTTTGATGAACGTATGGAAGTCAACAGGGCTGAAAAAAAATCCATTGGTAAAATGGCAGCGGCCATGGTCCCCGATGGCGCATCATTAATTATTGACGCAGGAACAACGACATTATTTTTAGCCGAAGCTTTGGGCCGTAATCGTCAGTTGACGGTTTTAACGAATGACATTCAAGTCGCTAGGCGATTGGCCGGACGTAATGAAAATAAAGTATTGTTATTAGGTGGTGAATTACAACGCACCGACGGTGCCACAACCGGACGCGACGCCACGGAAATGTTGGCCCATTACTTGTGTGATTTTGCTTTTATTGGTGCCAGTGCATTATCCCCGACAATGGGATTGATGGATTACACGCGTGAAGCTGCTGAATTACGGGCTCAAATGTTGACCCGTGCCCACATCCCGATTTTACTTGCTGATCATAGCAAATTCAACCGCACGGCCTCGGTCGAAGTCGGCAACTTTAAACAGCTGCAAATGCTAATCACAGACCGTAAACCGGATGCAAAGATGCTGACGGCATTAAACTTTTTAAAAGACGGACTTAAAATTTCAAAGCCATAACTTGTTTTTTTTAGGTCTTAAGGGATTTTATTGGTCATCGGTTCGTGCTCGGCTGGTTTTTTTAAGGCGTCCAATTCCCCGGCCTGCTCCAGTATTGGATAAGCCACGGCGACAATATGAGAATTAATGCGTTTTAAATCGCGCAAAATATCCATATGTAAAGCGCTGCTTTCGATGCTTTCAGTGCGCCCGGCACGTAATCTTGCCATGTGGCCTTCGGCACCAGCGCGTTCAAGAGCGACAATTTCTTTTTTTTCAGCCAATAACCGTCTGGCAAGTTTGACATCGCTCGATAAAAATATCGCCATCGCCAGTTTCAAATTATCAACAACTCGGGTATGCAGATAATAAAGCTCTTCATGGCCTTCCTTTGAAAACTGCATGCGGTTTTTTATTTTTTTGGCCGAAATTTCCATAAGATTATCGATGATATCGCCGATGTGTTCCAAGTTTGTAGAAAAAGCCATGATTTCAACGGCACGCAGACTTTCTTTGTCATCCATTTCATGGCGGGTAATGGCTGTTGTATAAAGTTTTATTTCTTCGTGTAATCGGTCAACAACATCGTCCATACGGCGCACGGATTTAGCGTTTTCCGCATCGTCTTTAGCCAACACTTCCAAACTTTCGGACAACATGGTTTCAACGATATCACCCATGCGTAATGTTTCTCGTGCGGCATTAATTAATGACGTTACCGGGTTGTCGATATCATTTTGGTCTAAATGGCGTGATTGTCCCGGATCATCGGTTTTATCAACATCGGGGAACAAAAATATACTCAGCTTAGCCACGGGTCCGGTTAAACCAATAAAAACAACAGCGAGCATAAAATTAAAAATAGTATGGAAATTAACGACAGCACGGGCCGGGTCTGTTCCAAAAATGGTAAATTGTTCGGCAATGATGGCGATCACGGGTAACAATGCAATAACCCCGGCGAGTTTAAAAATCGCATTGCCGATAGGCACGCGGCGGGCTTCGGGTGTGCCACCCATTGTCGCCATGATCGGCGGTAATGTGCCACCTAAATTCGCCCCTAATACCAATGCTAATGCCAACGGTAATGGCACCGCACCCGATGCGGCCATGGACATCACTAACAACACGACGGCTAAACTGGAATGGGTCAACCACGTCAAAATGGCCGCGATTAAAACGCCCATAATGACATCACTTGCAAGGGAGCCAAAAACTTCTGTTAAAACTTGTGATTCGCGCAACGGCACGGACGTTGTGACAATCAATTTTAATGACAACAACATTAACCCCAAACCGATGGCCGTGCGGCCTAATTGTTTGGTTAAAGATGTTTTGGACGACAAGTGCGTAATTACACCAATGGCTAATAATGATGGCGATAACCACGATAAATCAAATGATAATACTTGGGCGACGATAGTCGTGCCCACATCTGCGCCCAACATCACAGCCAATGCTGGGGCCGTTGCCATTAACCCACGGCTGGCAAATGACGCCACCATCAAGGCCGTCGCCGTGCTGCTTTGTAAAACGCCCGTGACGGCCAAGCCAACGGCAAAAGCTTTGAACCGGTTGTTGATGCTTTTAGAAATAATTTGCCGCAGGTTTGCACCATAAGCCCGGGTCACCCCGGTCCGAACCATTCGCATTCCCCACAACAACAACGCCACAGCGCCAACTAAATTTAAAAGAATATAGGATGCAGAAATAATAATTACTCCAGTACAAGGGCAGAACAATAAATTGGGCTATTGGGAAATCCGACTGTGGGTCCATCGACCAAACAGGAACATTAACACATCTGCAGTCAAAAACGGAAGCCCAATGTCATATCGGTAAAATAGCTGCCTTAAATCAACATGTTCAACAGTTAATTAACGCGCCGTTTTTAGTGCATGACGGTAATGCTAATTCGACAAAATGGTCAACGACGGAATCGGCTAATTTAACGGTTTCAGGGTTTTCGCCGGGCATGGCTTGGGCGCGCATGGTGGTGCGTGTAGCGCCGGGATTGATCAAATTGGCGCAAACATCGGTTTTTTGTAATTCTTGGGCATAGGTGCGGACCATCATTTCAAGGGCAGCTTTACTGACGCTGTATGCGCTCCAATAAGCTCTGGGTTCTGAGCCAACGGTGGATGTGACAAAAATTGCACGACCGGCATCAGATTGCCGCAACAATGGATCCAGACTGCGAATTAAACGCCAATTGGCCGTTAAATTAATCGCCATCACCTGCTCCCATAATTTGGGATCCATTTGTGCCATGGGGTTAAGCGAGCCTAGCATGCCGGCATTGCCTATTAAAATATCAAGTTTGCCCCAGCGTTCATAAATCGCAGCGCCCATGCGGTCGATGGCATCAAAATCTGTTAAATCCAAAGGCAGCAATGTGGCTGATTGGCCACTTAATTTAACAATTTCATCGTCCAGTTCTTCGAGTGCGCCTTGGGTTCTGGCGACTAAAATTACGTGGGCGCCGAGTTCTGCAAACCTTAACGCCAACGCCCGTCCTATACCACGGGACGCGCCGGTGATTAATGCAATGCGGCCATCCAGTGTTTTATCAGATAGGGATAACGCCATGTTAAACTTGCTCCATCAGCGTGAAAAGGTTGGGCGATGCTTCGAATTCATTATCGGTCAATGAAATTGGATATTCACCCGTGAAACAAGCATCGCAGAATTGGGGACATCCGGGGTTTCTGGCTTTTTCACCAACCGCTCGGTACAGCCCGTCTGGTGTAATAAAAGCTAGGCTATCGACGCCGATATGTTCGCGCATGGCTTCTAAATCATATTGTGATGCCAACAATTGACTTTGTTCCGGGGTGTCGATGCCGTAAAAACAGGAATGTGTTGTCGGTGGGCTGGAAATACGCATATGCACTTCGCTGGCGCCTGCACGGCGCACCATATCAACAATTTTCATCGATGTTGTGCCGCGGACAATGGAATCGTCGACCAAAATAACGCGTTTTCCTTTTAACCGAGCAGCATTGGCATTGTGTTTTAATCGTACGCCCAAATGGCGGATTTGATCGGTCGGTTCAATAAAAGTACGACCCACATAATGGTTACGAATAATACCCAATTCGAAAGGTAAACCAGTTTGTTCCGCGTAACCAATCGCTGACGGCACGCCGCTATCAGGGACGGGGACAACTAAATCCGCATCGACATGGCTTTCACGGGCTAATTCACAGCCGATTTCTTTGCGGACATCATATATGTTTTTGCCTTCCATGACGCTATCGGGGCGAGCGAAATAGACAAATTCAAAAATGCAAAACTTGCTGGGTTTTTTATCAAAGGGTTTGATGCTTTGCAGCCCGTTTTCGTCAATGATGACGATTTCGCCGGGTTCAACATCACGCACAAATTCAGCGTCAATAATATCCAATGCACATGTTTCAGAGGTTAACACCCAAGCATCACCAACGCGACCAATGACCAACGGGCGTACGCCGTGCGGGTCACGCAGACCGATTAATTTTTTCTGTGTCATAGCGACCAACGAAAACGCACCTTCGGTTTGGTTTAATGCATCCGTCAATCGGTCGACAACTTTATCAAACTGGCTGGTGGCGATTAAATGAATGATATTTTCAGAATCGCTTGTCGACTGGAACAAACAGCCTCGGTTCACCAGTTTTTTGCGTAACGTTATCGCATTCGTCAAATTGCCGTTATGGGCGACCGCCAATCCCCCAAATTTAAATTCTGCGAACAACGGCTGCACGTTGCGCAATACGCCGCCGTCACCGCCGCTTGTGGAATAACGCACATGCCCTATAGCCATTGTGCCCGTCAAGTGGTTCATAATTTCAGGGGAATTAAAATTATCCCCAACCAAGCCGAGCGCCCGGTGAGTATGAAATTGCTCTCCGTCAAAAGCGACGATGCCGGCGGCTTCTTGGCCTCTGTGTTGCAGTGCATGTAGGCCAAGTGCCGTATGTGTCGGCGCATCAATATGGCCATAAATGCCAAATAATCCACATTCATCTTTGAAATGGTCGTCATCCGGACTTGGGTTAGAATTATGTTGAGCTAAGGCTGGAAATGAAGGGGACATTGCGGATTTTCCCAAAAGTTAAATGTTGTTAATCGTTGAATTCAAAAGTTATTCCGGTTGAGACCCAATTAAACGTTCCATATCACCACGTTCATTTTTACCGTAACCATCAACCGCCGGGGCTTGATCTGCTTTGGGCTTGGGGTTGATTATTTTTTTAACAATATCAGATTGATCAAAAGCATCTTTGGCTTTGTCTTTGGATTGATTTAGCGCACCGGAAATATTTCGGCCCGCTGTTTCCGGTAACAAAGATGTCAATAATTTTGCCGCAGGGCGAATAACTTCCATGGACCGGGCACCTTGAATCCAAGGCGGCTGTTTATTTTCAGGTAACACCAATTGCAAACCAATATATGCAACGCTCACCAATACTGCACCACGTAACAGGCCAAATAAAAATCCCAATGAACGGTCTAAAATGTTCAGGGCACTTTTTTTAATGTGGCCAGAAATAGTGCGCGTAATGACCGAAAGTGCAGCGATGGAGAAAACAAAAATAACAACGCCCGTTGCAAAATCGGCGGCTAAATCAATGGTGATGTATTCTCGCGTATAAGGTTTCAAAACCGGGAATAAATAAAAAGTCGTCAGCGCCGCACCTAACCAACTGGCTATGGCTAAAACTTCGTGGACAAAACCACGAGCATAGGCAAACAGAGCTGAAATCAACAGTGTAATTAACACAACAATATCAAATAAGTTGACCGGTAAGTTATTGAAGCTGTTCAGATTTTCAATCATGCTGAATGTTGTTCCTGACCGGACACAGGTCGGGTGGTTTCAAGGCGTTGCCCTGATGCATCCTGAGATTTGTTTTTTGCCAGTGCGGTGGCGAACAAAGCCAATAATTCCTTTAAATTGCCGATTTCAGTTAATTCTAAACCAAAGGTATCGAGGGTTTGTTTTTTTCCTTTCCGCTCGTTTTGTTTCGGTGTAATCGCGCGCATAAAACCAAGCTTTGCGGCTTCTTTTAGGCGGGCTTGTACTTGAGAAACACTACGAACTTCACCGGATAGTCCTATTTCTCCGAATATAATCGTTTTTTCCGGCACCGCCACATCACAAGATGATGAGATCAATGAAACGGCGACAGCGAGATCGGCCGCGGGTTCGCTGATTTTTAATCCTCCCGCGACGTTTAGGTACACCTCAGAGCCGCCCAAGGCAAGCCCTGTTCGGGTTTCAAGTACCGCCATAATCATGGCTAACCGTGCGCTGTCCCAACCGACCACAGCCCGCCGGGGTGTGGCTTGGCTGGATGGTGCAATCAGGGCTTGAATTTCGACCAGTACAGGGCGTGATCCTTCGATCCCGGCAAACACCGACGCGCCGGATATATCCAGACTGGTTTCGCCCAAAAATAACGACGACGGATTGCTGACTTCCTGTAATCCTTGTTGGCTCATTTCGAACACGCCAATTTCGTCTGTGGGGCCAAAACGGTTTTTGACGGCCCGTAAAATACGGAATTGATGGGACCGATCGCCTTCGAAATACAGCACCGTATCAACCATGTGTTCTAATACACGCGGTCCGGCTATGGCACCGTCTTTGGTGACATGGCCGACCAAAATTAATGCAAATCCTTGGCGTTTGGCTAATCGGATCAGTTCTTGAGATGATGATCTGACTTGGGCCACCGTTCCAGGCGCGCTATCTAGATTATCAACAAACATGGTTTGGATACTGTCGATGACAACAATTTGCGGGGCATCGGTTCCGTCCATGCTGGCAATGACATCACGCACTGATGTGGTGGTCGCTAACCTGGCTGTGGCATTGGATAACCCCAACCGTTCGGCGCGAAGGCGAATTTGATGGATCGATTCTTCACCAGAAATATAGGCGCATCGACATTTTGCACTTAATGCCGCTAACACTTGAATTAACAAGGTCGATTTACCAATGCCCGGATCTCCACCAACTAATAACGCTGATCCGGCCACCAATCCACCGCCGCAAACCCGGTCAAATTCAATGATGCCCGATACCCGACGGGCTGGTTGTTTTTCAGGTCCCGTTAGCCCGACAAACTGGATTTTGCGGCCTTTTGGGCCTTTTAATCCCTTGGGGGTTGCTTCCAAACTCACTTCTTCGGTTAATGTATTCCATTCACCACAGGTATCACACCGTCCAGCCCATTTTTGAAACGCGCTGCCGCAAGATTGGCATACATACTGGGTTGATTTGCGGGCCAAGGTTTGTTGTCCTTTAGTTTAATTTCGGGCGACGATTTTAATGGGACCTGTCGTGGCACCATTAATAAACTGTTCGATATAAGGGTTGTCCGCGTGGTCAATGTCATCGGCATCACCGACCCAAACAATATTGCCCGCATATAACAAAGCTATGCGGTCACCAATTTTTTTAGCACTTTTCATGTCGTGGGTGATGGTCAAAGCCGTGGCACCGATTTCTTTGTTAACGTCCTGAATTAAGTTATTAATCAAATCCGCCATGATGGGATCAAGTCCGGTGGTCGGTTCATCAAAAAAAATGATCTCCGGATCGCCTGCTATGGCCCGAGCCAATCCTACACGTTTTTGCATACCGCCGGATAGATCCGCAGGAGATTTTAAAAGCACGTCGGATGATAATCCCACAAGAGCTAATTTTTCAGCGGCAATATCCGGTGCATCATTGCGGCTGATTTTACTTTCTGCCAACAGCCCAAAACAGACATTTTCCCAGATCGGTAAACTATCAAACAATGCGGCTCCTTGGAATAACATGCCAATTTGCCGATTGATGATTTCACGTTTGCTCTCGGATAGTCCGACAGTTTCCTGATTATCGATTAAAATCGATCCACTATCTGGGGTTAACAAACCTTGTATACATTTTATTGTGACCGATTTTCCGGTACCAGAACCCCCGATGATAACCATCGACTGGCCGGTTTTGATATCCAAATTCATATTATCCAGCACATGTTTTTGGCCAAAGCTTTTGCAAACGCCCTGCATACTGATTTTTATCGGACGGCTCATGGGCGAATACTCATTGTGTGAAAAACAGTTCCGTAATGATGTAATCAAAACTTAAAATCAAAATAGATGCTGATACCACGGCGTTGGTGGTCGCCATACCGACGCCTTGGGCGCCGCCTTTAGAATGATAACCGTGATAACATCCCATTAATGATACCAGAAAACCAAATACAGCGGCTTTGACAATGCCCGATACAAAGTCCGTTAGGGTCATGAAATCCCATGTGTTTTGTATGTAGTTGCTGGAATTAAACCCAAGTTTATAAACAGCCACGATATATCCGCCAAAAATACCAATGCTGTCGGCAACAGCCACTAATAACGGGAACATCAAAATTCCGGCCAATAGTCTGGGGGCCACCAAATATTTCATAGGGTTCGTTGAGAGTGTGGTTAAGGCATCAATTTGTTCGGTCACCCGCATGGTGCCGATTTCAGCCGCCACTGATGCGCCAATACGCCCGGCAACCATTAGCCCGGCCAACACCGGACCGAGTTCACGGGTGATGGATATGACAACCACATTGGCTATGGCACCTTCGGCTTGGAATCTAGAAAATCCAGTATAACTTTGTAGTGCCAAGACCATACCGGCAAAAACGGCCGTTAATCCAACAACCGGCAGAGAATAAAACCCAATATCGATCATTTGTTTTAAGATGATGCGGTAATAAAACGGTGGGCGAAAAATATGTGAAACGCCCGAGATGGTAAATAATGTTAAACGGCCAGCCGTTGCAAAAAAATCCAGAAAGACCCGGCCAATAGGTTGCAAAAAATTCATGATGAATGAGTTCCGTTCGCGTCCAAATATATGCGTTGGTACCTTGGGCCAAGGCTGGTTAAGATTTCATAACCAATGGTACCGGCTTTGGTCGCCAATTGATCAGGGGTCATGTGTGCACCGATCAATTCGACAGGGGCTCCGGGATAGATTAAGTTTTCTGGGATATGGCTGATATCCAAAGTGATTAAATCCATTGAAACACGTCCTACTACGTCAACAAGATGGCCGCCGATACAGGCCTGCCCAGAATTGGATAGTGACCGTAAATACCCGTCCGCATAGCCCACTGGGACGGTCGCGATGCGGCCTTTGTTAAGAATCCGGTGAGTGGCACCATAACCAACGGTTTGAGGGGTGTCAACGTCATGGACTTGAACGATTTTCCCTTTAAGCTCAACAACTTGACGCATGGGATTAGGGGCCAAAGAGTTTGGGTTTAAGCCATAAAGTGCGGCCCCCGGGCGGCCGAGATCAAAATGAAACGATGCCTTTAAAAAAATGCCCGACGAATTGGCAAATGATCGTTTGTTTTCTGGAAAAACCTGTACGGCTTTTTTGAACCTGTCTAGTTGTTGTTGGTTTAATTCCGCACCCGGTTCATCGGCCATCACTAAATGGCTGATGATGATGTTAATGTTAAGTCCTGAAATTAAATCTGAATTTTCTGATATGGCATTAATCTCGGATGGGCTTAACCCCAAGCGCGACATTCCAGTATCAATATGAATGTTGCATGGCGGCGTTAAACCGTCAAAATTATGTTTCCAGTCTTTGATTTCGGGCAGCGAACCCAAAACCGGGATCAGATCATAATGGTGATAAACATCGGCTGTGTTTGGTAATAACCCGCCTAAGATATGGATGGTCGCGTCATGGGGTAAATGATTGCGTAGTTCGATGCCTTCGTCCAACAGGGCAACAAAAAAATCGCGGCATCCGTCTTGGAACAATGTGGTGGCGATTTTTATAGCCCCCAGCCCATAACCGTTGGCTTTAACCACAGCAGCACACGGCACACCGTTTAATTGTTTTTTTAACAGGCGGTAATTATCCCGGACTGCGCCCAGATCAATGGTTAATGTGGCGGCTGCATGTTGACTAATCATTGTCTTGCCGACCATTTGTTAAAAATCTTGGTCGTGTTGGCGATCCAGATCGCCAAACCGGGTAAATTGTCCATCAAACATTAACGATACCGTACCAATGGGGCCATGGCGTTGTTTGGCGACGATCACTTCGGCGATATTTTTGACACTGGCCATGCGATCTTCCCAATTGCTGATGCGGGAAGCATGTTTATCACCGGCTTCATCTGCGCGTTGTTTGGGTTCGGCTTTTTCAAGGTAATATTCATCGCGGTAAATGAACGTCACCACATCGGCATCTTGTTCGATGGAACCGGATTCCCTTAGATCGGATAATTGTGGGCGCTTGTCTTCACGGTTTTCAACTTGCCGGGATAATTGTGACAATGCCAACACCGGCACGCTCAATTCTTTGGCTAACGTTTTAAGCCCCCTTGTGATTTCTGAAACTTCCTGGACCCGGCCATCACTTCGCGATTGTGCTGATCCGGTGATCAGTTGCAAATAATCGACAATGATTAAACCCAGATTATGCTGACGTTTCAAACGCCTTGCCCGGGTGCGCAGGGCGCTGACGGTTAACCCCGGCGTGTCATCGATAAACAGGGGGATCGAATGCAATGCCTGACTGCAGGTTGCCAGTTTGGTGAATTCGTCGTTGCTCAACTCGCCTTTGCGCATTTTATCAGACGGGATGCTGGATTGTTCTGATAAAATACGTGCAGCCAATTGTTCTGCGGACATTTCAAGTGAGAAAAAACCAACCACAGCACCTTCTTTGCCCGCGCTGTTTTTGTAATCATAGGCCGCGTTAAATGCCATGTTGGTGGCAAGAGCGGTTTTACCCATGGCTGGGCGTCCGGCTAAAATCAACAAATCAGATGGATGCAGTCCGCCTAGTAATTTATCAAAATCGGTGAAGCCCGAACTGACACCGGCCAGCCCGCTGTCGCGTTGATGGGCGGCGGCGGCGATATCGACGGCTTCGACGATGGCTTCTTTAAAACTTTTAAATCCGCCTTCAAAATTTCCGGTGGTGGCTAAGTCATATAATGTTTGTTCGGCTTGTTCGATTTGCTGGTTTGCACTGTCTTCGATTTGTCCGCTATAGGCTTTGTTGACAACGTCTTCGCCTAAATTAATCAGTTCACGTTTTAAATGCAGATCGTAAATGATGCGGCCATATTCTTGGGCATTGATGACGGTCACAGCCGAGGTTGCTAAATCGGCTAAATAACTGGGGCCGCCAACTTCGGCCAAGGTTTCGTCTTGTTCAAAATAGCGTTTTAATGTGATCGGGTCGGCGATTTGGCCACGTTCGATTAATAATGTGATGGCTTCGAATATATGGCCGTGGTGTTTTATTGAAAAATGTTCAGGCTGTAGATATTCAGACACGCGTTCATGGGCACGGTTGTTGATAAAAATCGCGCCAAGTAAACTTTTTTCGGCTTCGATGTTATGCGGCATGGTGCGGAATGCTGCTTGTGATCCGGCGGATGGCTCACCGACGGGTGCATCATGGTCGTATTCGGGATCAATAGCAACAGGTTCTAAACCTATATCGTCCCTGTCGTCCATATCGCCCCTGTCAATAGGTTCACCATTGTTGATCTCGCCCATTTCTGGGTCCGGGGTGTCGGTTTGAAGTTCGGCCTTGTTTTCAACCTCGGTATCAACTTCGGTGTCAGGCGGAGTATCTGTTGGCGTGTCGGGCGGAAGCGTTGATGTCATGATGCATAAATCATAAAAGATAAGTTCACCTTATGGCAGTTAAACTTTGGTGTATCATATGAAACCAGTGGGGATAACTTTGCCCTAGATACTTTGGAATGTGAATAACGAGGACAAGCTGTGGATAGTTATAAGTTATTAAACATAAAAAACGGCACCATCCAATTGGACAGTACCGTTTTTAAATAAACATTGGTGCCGGTTTCAAACGTCGTCTGATTTGACCTCGTCGTCAATGGATGCGCCGTCGTCAACAGCGACCGTTTCAGGCTCGGCGCCTTCTTCGAACATGGCTTCGGCTTGATCACGGGCCGCGGCATCGGCTGCGGCTTGCGCGTTTTCACGTTGAATAGCTTCTTCTTCGTCCTGACTTAATACAGCGCGACCCAAACGGGCTTGGGTTTCGGCTTCATCAGCAGACCGCGCAACGTTAGCTGTGATGGTGACGCTGACTTCGGGGTGCAGGCTGACGGACACTTCATGCAAACCAATGGTTTTGATGGGAATAGCCAATTGGACTTGTGTTTTTTCAGTTGAAAAACCAGAAGAACTTAAGCCTTCGGCTATGTCACGGGCGTTAACGGAACCATATAATTGTCCACTTTCACCAGCTTGACGAAGCAGTACAATTTTTACGCCAGACATTTTCTCAGCGACTGTTTCGGCTTCACCGCGACGTTCAAGATTGTGTGCTTCCAAATGGGCACGTTCTTTCTCGAACCGTTTTTTGTTATTGTCCGTTGCGCGCAAGGCTTTGTTTTGTGGCAATAAGAAGTTACGTGCGTAACCGGATTTGACAGTGACGACGTCGCCCATCTGTCCTAAACGCTCAATGCGTTCTAAAAGAATAATTTCCATAATCTAAATCTCCTATCAGGGTATCCAGCGATAATTTCATAAAATGCAGGATGTAGCCTATCAGCGGCCTTCAATAAATTTGTTTTACGGGTTGGGCAAGGCCCAATTTCATTTTATTCGTTATTTGTTGTATTTTTGTGGGCTTCGAGTAGTTTCTGACTGAACCCTGTCCATTGATCAATGATCCCTAAAAGTGCAATAATTAAAGCAATCCAGCCAAAAATAATAAGCATGACATAGAAAATGGTCAGGAATGCCTGTCCGTGCCTAACTTGACGAGAAAATTGATGGGCTATCGCCGTTCCCGACAAAAAGAAAGGCGCGGCGATGATCATAGCCAAATTTTGCCCAAAATATTCAAACCCAGAATTGCCGAAAAAGGATCCGAATAAAGCTAAACCCGCACTGCCCACTAATAACCACGTCAGCCAGAGGGGTAAAACGATATTCGTATAATCAGGCGTTGGCCGGAGGTTTTTGGTATTTTTTGTTAATATCCCTTGGGCGATAACCGCATTGGCTACACCCATCAAAATCCAACTAACGCCAATGGCACCGGGGAAAACGTTGACGACCATTGCAATCGTATCCGTTTGTAGTTGCATGGCCATGTTCGGAGCCATTAATTGAAATGATGCATTTAATTTGGCTTCGATAAAAGTTAGTAATCCGCCTTGGTTTATCGTCAAAATGGCGGCAAAGGTTAACATCGCAGCACCCAATGCTGTTAACGATGCTAAAATTTGACCGGACCCTGCCCATTCTGTAATGATGGGGGCTTGGGGGTCCGTGGTGTTTTGTTGATCGATTTTACACATCATCGATTGGCGTATAACTAACCATGATGGCAATGCATGGATCATGGCGTAAAGTCCGGCGAATACTTCACCGCCAATCAATCCGGCGACGATAAAACCGCTTAGAGCCGCGATGGTTGTGAATTTTGCATGGTGACTTAACCCCACCAGATAAAGCGGCAAGGGTGCCAAATAAATAAATAAGGCGGCGAATATTGATGTGTTGAAAAACGCCATCGCGGCCAGTGCACTGATCATCCCGGCGCCGATGGCGATAAAAGATTGTTTGGGGGCTCCTAGCATATCTCACTCCTGATCAGTTTGATGGGTTACCTATAAAGAAAACAAGGCAGCCTAAGCCACCTTGTTTCCGTTATTTAAACATGAACTATTCGATTCACTTTAAGACGTAAGGCATCAACGCTAAATACCGTGAACGTTTGATGGCCTGGGCCAATAAACGTTGTTTTTTAGCAGACACAGCAGTGATCCGACTTGGGACAATTTTACCGCGTTCAGATGTGAAACGAAGCAATGTTTTGACATCTTTGTAATCGATCGCTTGTGCGTTCTCACCAGAAAACGGGCAGCTTTTACGACGACGGAAAAATGATGGGCGTTCTTGCACACTCATGCTTCTGCTCCTTCGCTAGATGTTTCTGCAACAGGGGCCGCAGCAACAGGGCTGTCAGGTTTATTGAAATCGTCACGGCGCGGACGGCGCGGACGATCATCACGGTCTTTGTTTTGTAAAATAACCGATGGGCCTTCTTCTAATTCGTCAACACGAATAGTTTGATAACGCAAAATATCTTCGTTAATGCGCATCAAACGTTCCATTTCGTGAACGGCAGGAGCAGGAGCATCGATGTTCATCAGAACATAATGACCTTTACGATTTTTTTTGATTTTGTAAGCCAGCGAGCGCAAGCCCCAGAATTCTTTTTTCTCGATCGATCCACCATTATCGGCGATGACTTTTTCGAGATTTTCAACAATGCCTTCGACTTGGGTTGTTGACAGGTCTTGGCGTGCAATGAGCACGTTTTCATATAAAGCCAAATTGTTTCTCCCTCTGGATTATCTCAACCTTTAAAAACTATGGTGGCATTGGCATCCACCGACAAAGGCATAGCCGGACGATCCGGCAGGGTTTTAGAGAAGTTCGCGGACTATACACTTGAATTTACAAAGTGCAAGCACTGGAAAACGGGGGTTAATAATCGGTTAGGTGCGGGCCAAGCCTTGACATCTTTGGGTCACAAGTTATCACTAAAACAATTATCTACTTTCGCCAATTAATAATGAGGATCATATGTCAGTTGCGTTTGTTTTCCCCGGTCAAGGCAGCCAATCCATCGGTATGGGTAAAGAATTAGCTGAAGCTTTTACCGATGCCCGTGACGTGTTTGAAGCCGTCGATGACGCGTTATCGGAAAATTTGTCTCAATTAATGTTCACAGGGGACATCAATGAATTAACTTTAACCGAAAATGCGCAACCGGCCTTAATGGCTGTTAGCATGGCGGTGATACGTGTGTTGGAAAAACAGGGCGGCGTTGTTTTGGCTGATAAAATCAAATGCGTCGCCGGTCATTCCTTGGGCGAATATTCAGCCCTTGCCGCCGCCGGTGCATTCACATTGTCTAATACGGCCAAGTTACTGAAAACCCGTGGCCGCGCTATGCAAGACGCCGTCCCCGTTGGTCAAGGGGCGATGGCCGCATTAATCGGTATCGATGCCGATGCAGTAGAAACCATCGTCGGTGCGGTGACTGTTGGTGGAGTTTGTAATTTTGCCAATGATAATGCGCCGGGGCAGGTGGTTATTTCCGGATCAAAACAAGCCGTCGAACAAGCCATGGATATCGCCAAAGACAAAGGCGCAAAGCGGGCATTGTTGTTACCCGTCAGTGCGCCGTTTCATTCAGGATTAATGGCATCAGCACAAGATGTTATGGCCGATGCTTTAGCCAACGTTGATATGCACGCACCGAATGTCCCGTTGGTTGCCAACGTAACCGCACAATCAACATCCGATGTCGTGGTTATTCGTAATCAATTGGTAGGACAAGTCACTGGCCGGGTACGTTGGCGCGAAACGGTGTTATATATGAAATCTGAAATGGCGATTGATACGGTCGTTGAAATTGGCGCCGGCAAAGTATTATCCGGGTTAAACCGCCGTATCGATAAAGAAATAAAATCGTTAAACGTTCAGGTGCCAAATGATTTGGACGCCGTTCTTGAAATACTGTCTTAAAGAATAAGCATATGAGGAAATAAAAATGTTTGATTTAACAGGAAAATCCGCGCTGGTCACCGGCGCATCTGGTGGTATTGGCGGCGCGATCGCTCGATTTTTATTGGAACAAGGTGCCGATGTAGGATTGTCCGGCACCCGGGTTGATGCCTTGGAAAAACTAGCCGGTGAATTGGGTGACGGGGCATACGTATTGCCATCGGATCTAAGTACACGTGAAGGCGTAGATCAATTGGCCAAAGACGCTGCCCAAGCCATGGGGGGCGTTGATATTTTAGTCAATAACGCAGGCTTGACCCGCGATGGATTAGCCATGCGCATGAAAGATGACGATTGGCAAACGGTAATCGATGTTAATTTAACGGCATCGTTTCAATTAAGCCGGGCTTGTTTGCGCGGCATGATGAAAGCCCGATGGGGCCGGATTATTGGCGTTACATCTGTGGTCGGGGTAACCGGTAATGCGGGCCAAGTTAATTATGCGGCTTCCAAAGCCGGGATGATCGGTATGTCAAAATCATTAGCCCAAGAAGTCGCAAGCCGGGGCATTACAGTGAATTGCATTGCCCCTGGATTTATTGAAACACCGATGACCGATGTGTTGGGAGAAGATCAGAAACAAAATATTTTAATGTCTATTCCTGCCGGGCAAATGGGCACACCCGATGACATCGCCGCCGCCGTGGTTTATTTAGCCAGCAACGAATCCCGTTACATGAGCGGCCAAACATTGCATGTTAACGGTGGTATGGCGATGATTTAATGTGTGATTACTAGCATAAGACGCCACCGTTATTGTGGATGGCTATGGACTTAGGGGCTCACATTTAAAACAAATACAAAGCTTTTGAATGTGGCACTGGTCAAGCGTGAAAAAGTATGTTACGAACCCACCTTCTATTGATATTAACGGCAGATATTAAGTGTTAACTTAACCTTTTCCGCCATTTTTTAATCCTATAGTGTGAAATTATTTTATATTTATTAACCAAACAATTCGAGGAATTAAGACCATGAGTGACGTCGCTGATCGCGTAAAAAAGATCGTTTTGGAACACCTTGGTGTGGACGAAGACAAGGTCGTAGAAAATGCAAGTTTCATTGACG
>Ga0316209_1000316_pt1 | contig 94073 bp, 92 predicted proteins | sample 6monopyrite_MG_FD_204945 | JGI IMG/M metagenome (GOLD analysis project Ga0316209, IMG submission 204945) | Microbial mat bacterial communities from mineral coupon in-situ incubated in ocean water Damariscotta River, Maine, United States -... | ecosystem: Environmental > Aquatic > Marine >... | reverse complement strand
CCAGGCCGGTATCGACGGCAGTTTTAATTTTTCCGCTGTCGTGGCTGCGCATGGCGGTGACCATGGCGGCGAAGACTTCGCCCGGTTGTTGAAACTCCAGTGCTTCTTCACAGGCTGCCCAGCCGGGATCCAGCGCGGTCATCAACCCATCGAGCCGGGCGGTTATGCGTTGTTCCAGGGCATGTATGTCGCGGGCATGGCAATGCGGTTGTTCTGTTTTTACCGAGCGCAGTATCCATAAAAAAGCGGCATCTTCGATGCTGTGTTCGTAAAAGTCTTTATAAGTCTGTTTCATCGTCGGAAAATCTTGGGCAGCAGGCGCGATCATATCGGGTCGTCCATTCAGCCGGCAATATTTTTCTTGTTATGCCAGAGCGGGTCACCCAGTCGGCAGACATTTTTGCCTTCAAATTTGACGTCAAAGGAGTACATCAGAAATTCACAGACATCTTTGACGGTGCCGCTGATGACGCCTTTGCGTGAACCGGCTTCGTCACCTGCACTTTTCGAGTATTGTGCGCCTTTTACCATGGGCATTTTCCCATCGACGGTGACGGATGTGGGTCCGTTAACGGTGTCTTGTGATTTGCCAATGTTGGGGTAGGGGATCGGTACGACAGCGTTGCCAATCGGCGTCAGGCAGACATCGGGGAAAACCACACTTTTTCCGCCGCTGCCCTGATGCGCGATTCCTCGCCCGTTTGAAAATGTTGTTTGTCCCATGGTGTTTTCCTGTGGTTTGGTTAGCGTGTTGTGTTGATGGTGATATCACTGATCTTTAGTGATGTCTTGTTGCAGGGCATGGCGGCTCGCCATACCATGCCCAGTGTTAACCGGTTGGGTTCAATGGTGAGTGTTTCCAGATTGAATTCAGGACTTTGCGAGCTTCCTGCAACGATGATCGTAGACCGTAATTTAACCACGGGTACCGTAAATTTCAGCAGGTGCTCATGTGGGTGCATGTGGGTTATTTCTACCGGCTCACCGCCTTGAAGAAATCCCGGATAGATTAAGTCCGTATGGGCCATGTTGAAAAAACGGCGGTCAAAGTCTGTTGGTATGTACGGTATGCGCCGGGTTTTCCAGTTTTTATCATAGGTACCGGCAAAACCGGAGCGGGGTGACCAGTGGGGTGCGCTGGCTGCAAAACAGGCCGGGGTCGGCTGTTGTGTCGGGGCGTTGATGAGGTCATTGGGGTCTTCCAGATTGGGCAGTGGCAATCCGTTCATTTCTTCTGGTTTGCGCTGCCCTGAAAAACCGCAGCCAACCGGATTACGTTCTTCTGTCGCGATGATCTGCCCATCCACGATATGCGTCCCGCCATAAGCTTTTTCATACGTCATGGCCATTGTTCTGAACGGTTGCGGAGGGGTGATGCGGCCATTCTGCCACTGGCGGTCACCGAAGACCCTGATCGTTTTATGCACCTGGCCGACGGTGAGGCTGACATCCATTTGGCGAATTTCTTTTTTATCCGGTGAGAAGGCATGGCCGAGCATGATGATGTCGCTGTTCGATTTGCCCGTGTGGTAATCGGAGGTATATTGGATGCTGGAGTTTTCCGGTTCACCCCAGTATTCGTCGGCTTCTGCCGGTGGTGGCTGTGTATCCGCCAGTGTCCATTGTTCCCCGATAGTGAAGGTGGCTTTGACGACGATGTAGAGCGTGTCAATGCCGTCTTCATTGGGGAGCAGGGCGGTATTGGCGGCGAAGGGGGTGTTGTTGTGGAGTTGTAACATGGGGAATCGTCAATATCTTTGAACTGAAAACAGAGCTGATTAATTAAGATGTATCGACGCGCCCATAATCCGGTTTTCTCCGGTTGAGCGGGTTGATATTTTTGTTCCGCGCAGCAAAATGGTGCCGTCTTTTTTTAAAGTGATGCTTGACTCGCCTGATCGAATGACAATTTCGTCTTTTGCTTCAAATAATAATTTATTGTCGTCAATGCGAACATCATCCACGTTGATTCCCGCTTTGATATCCAGATGATTGTCTGTTTGTGATGCGTCAAAACGTTCCAGCATGTCGTGTAAAAGGCTACGAATGAATCCTGTAATAACGGGTTTGTCTACTTTTCCACCCATAAATGACAATATCACCTGTCTGTTTATTTGTTGTTGGGGCAGCGTGAGTATGCTGGTAGCGACGATAGGGTGTCCGGCAGCATTTCCGGGGAAATTGACAAGGGGTTCTCCCAGCTCGTTAACGCTCGTTATGGTGCCAATAATGACTTCATTGGGTTCAAGCGTAATGTGATGATGAGGTGATGGCGGGGTTGCTTCATCGACGGTTTGTTCAACTTGAGTATTATCTGAATTATTTTTTTTCATCGTTATTCACCAGTGTAATTAGTTGATCATCGATTGTTGCGAATTCCAGGATAAACCGTTTCGATGACTTTAATTCAAAGGCTGATTTTTGGGCAAAAAGATAATTTTGTCATTTTGTCATTTTGACGGGGTAGCGGGAGTATCGGTACTGAGTGGTGCCACAGGTTTTGGTGCATGAGGGTCTTCTTTGGGTGCATCACGCAGAGCGAGAATAACACCACCGGGCTGGCGAGCCAGCGTGATAACGGCATCGGTCATTTCACGGAAATTTTTTACCAGCAGGGTATTGTCCGGGTTGTTGTGATTAAAAATCAGGTGCGTTAACCCCTTGAGCATGGCCAATTGCTCCGGTCCATTTTCCGCAGCGGGTGGCAGAGGCAGCACATCGGCACGGACAACCAGCATGGTGCGTGCGGGCCATTGGCTGGCGGCAAGAAAGTGTTTTTCCGGATCAGCCGCTTCGGGGATCAAGGCGTGGATCAATTCATCGGTGGGTGATAGCAGGCCACTTTCCAGTCGTATGCCATGAGCTTTGTCGGCCTGCATGAACAGGGTGGACAGCACCAGTAACACGACCAACACCAGTCCACGCTGGCCGATGAATCCCGCGTGTTTCCCCAGTGCCAGGTTGGCGCGAATCAGCAGTGGTGTGCCGCAATATAAAATAATGACCAGTGCGATAAAGGCCCAGTTGATATCGGCCACCAATAAGCCCAGCAGTAAGCCGAGTAACAGACTGCTACCGAACAAGTCATTCAGTAAATTGCGACCTTGTTTAAACAAAACCACCAACAGCAAAACGGCAGCGATACTTCCCGGCACGAGGCTGATTTCATTGAGGATATTGGTATCGGTACCTTGAAACATACGGCTCAACGAAATAATTGGATTTTCCATCCATGCCAGTGCGATCCAGCCGGTTTGCATGGCAAGAATAATACCGGTGGCGATGGCGATACCGATCCATACCTGTTTTTTCTGTTGTTCAGACTTGGGGTTTTTATACCAGTGCCAAGCCAGTGCCAGCGGGTAAGCCAGGCCGACGGGGTGCAGGGTGACAGTGATGGCTACCAACAGAGTTTGTATAAAATACAGGCTGCTGATGCTGTGCTTGGAGGCGCGGTATCGGCGATCCAGTACCCAGCCCAGCCCAAAGGCGGCAATGAGATAGGGGCCGACACCCATGTAGTCAGTGAGCCCCAGGGTTGCGGGGGAGATAAGTAACAGGCCGGTGGCAATCAGTGCCGTTTCGCTGCCGTATTGTGCATCATGCTGGCGGGTCCAATGGTACAGCAACATAGCTGCGCCAAAGGCGACCATTAATGAAAACACTTTGGCGGCGAGGATGCTGCCAGACCAGTACAGACCGAGTGGAATAAACAACAGGGCACGAAAATCAGGGCCACCGTAAGTGGTTACCGGGTTGATTACCTGATCCACCACCGACCAGTTGAGCAGTAGCGCCATCGCTGCGCCTTCATCCAGCCCGTAAGGAGTGAGGTTTATTAAACCAAACCAGAGGATTCCGCCTCCCCAGGCGAACATCAGCAGGTAGGCCCAGACTTTGGGTGGGGTTTTTTCCAGTAAGGATTCGAACATCGAGGTATCTCTGTTGCTTATAAACTGACCGCCCACAATACTTTTTCTGCGAATGGGTACAAGGGCGGGGATTTTACATGAACTGACAGGAGCAGGAAATTGTATGCTGTAATTTTGGATGGTGACGGTTCTTTATTTTAGCTCCAGGTGCAGCATCTTGCCGCCAGTCTTGTCGGCCAGTTTTTGATAGTGCCAGTTGGTCTCCGGATTGTCGCGACCGATGGGCAGGGTGTAAACCGGGCTGGGAATATGAAAATACCGAATACGGTCAGCAGGGGGTTCGTCGCCGATCAGCAGGTAGGCACCAGGCGCAGGGGCGTGATCAGCGGCGTAGCGAAAGCCATAACCGATGGTCTCGTTGGCACCGGTAAAGGGCGCGCCTTCCATGAGCCGGTCGAACATTTCGCCCATGCTGCCTTTGTAAGTATCGGCCTTGCCATCGGAGAACCAGGTGAGGGCATCGAGTTTTTTACCAGAGCGGATAACGATGATGCGCAGTATCGGCACCAGAAATTCGCTGACACCGTGCATGGAGCCGGTGGCATCGATGAGCAGATGCAGGCTATTCCCGGGCAGGTCGCGCAGACCTTTGACGAACACGTCAAAATCCTTGCGATTTTTGCCTTTGGCCAGGCCTGCCGCTGCCAGGGCTCTTTTCATTTGTTTGTCGGTGGAAAGACCGATGAGGGCATCCATATTAGCCATCAGACGTGTGCGCTCGGCCCGGGATTTATCCAGTTTGGTTTGCAGTTCGGCGAGGGCGGTTTTGAGCCGGGGAGTTTGGTATTGCTCGGCCATACGTGCGGTGATGAGGATGGTGACCAGCAAAAAAATGAATGTTGCCAGCATCAGCAAAGCGATGTCGGAAAACATCTCGTAAATATTGGGTGGTGATGAGCGGCGTTTTCTGCGCATGGTTGGTTGCGTAAGCTTTAGAGAAGGATGTTCAAGCGCTTATTTTTTGCGTTTGTTGCCGAACAGATAACCCATTACACCACGCTCGGCCTGCCTGAGTTTGATTTCCAGTGCCAGGGATTTCACATGGGCTTCACGTAATCGCACCATCTCCCGTAAATGGTCGATATCCATATCTTGTCCGGGTTGTTTCACTTCAGTGGCGAATTCGCGCATTGCCCCCCGGGTATCAATGAGCAACTTTTGCAGACTGGTGATGTTATGACTCATTGTGGCAATTTCGGCATTGATGAGGCGCAAGTCACGTTCCAATGAAGGCTTGAAATCGGGTGAACAGTAAACCAGGCAAGTGCGCGTTAATGCATCCTCCAGGCTTTCCACACCGTTTTGATCAATATGCGCGAAGATGCGCAACAGCACGCCGCCCAACACGGCTCCCAGCAGAGTGGTGTAAAATGCAGTGCCCATGCCCGCCATGGCACCGCGCAAACCGGCCAGCAGCTGGGTTTGATCCTGGCCTAGCGCATCCAGTGAGCTGGTAAGGCCGGTGAGGGTCAGGGTCAGACCTGCGACGGTACCAATCAAGCCCAGAGTAATCAGCAGATTGCCGATAATTTCCAGAGCATGGGCGATACGCTGGTAGATGGAAAATTCCACATCGACCAAGGCTTCGATATTGAGTTCGCCATTATTGTTGACAATAGTGCGCAAAGAATTAAAAAAATTGGCCACGCAGCCTTTTTTGTCAGCCTGTTCAATGCCCAGCCAGCCATCATGTCTGGCAATGTTTTCCAATTCGTCTACTTTGACGGATTCCAGCGTAAGCAGAATGGTGAGCACAAAACTGGTGGCCACGCCTAATATAAACAGGCCGATGATGGCCCAGGTGATGCGACTGGGGTCGTGCTGTACGAAGGTCAGTACCTCGGTGTCTTGATACAACCCCAGATAGATGACGATAGTTGCAGCCGCCCATACGACCCATAATACCAGGGCCCGGTATCCTCTCTGTACCATGGCGCGATAAACTCGATTTCAGTGAGTGGTAAATCTGGCAGGGCGGTTTTACTCGCACGCGTGCCGTTGTCGTTTGGTTTTTATTCCTAGAGTATGTTGCGGGCTTGGGTGTAAGGTCAAATCGTGATGATCCTGGATTCCGCAGTTGAACGCACTCTACAGGTCGTAGCGATTCGCTCAACCAGTGAATGTGCCAAAACCACCCAACAAGCTATTTATCAAAATGTGAATATAGCCTCGAAGCAGTCAGCCGCAGAATCTAGGATGATCTGTTGCAGCTGCTTTCAGCTTGCCTTGTCCCGCATGCCTCGAAACCGTTAGTTTGTCTGGCGTTGGCTGTTGATAACCGAATGAAATGCTCAGGTAAATCAAGACCAATTGAGTCTGGTAACTTGAGGGAAACGTGATATATACTGACCGTCGTTTGCTTGTCCGGTTGTGGGTAACCGTGGTATACATGACTGAAATTTTAGGTCATGTTTGTAAATTCTGTCTTGGGAGGGGAATAAAAATGGGTATCGATGTTGCAATTTTGCTTGTTTATGTCGTCGCGACCGTCGTGTCGTTAATTGTTGCTAGCATGATGATGAAAAGAGGTTAAGCAAGCCTTAAAGTCTTTGAAGAAAAAATCCGGGTGTTTTTTAGTATGAGTATTTGTCACGGCAAAGTGTTGGCAGGTACTCATAGTGTTAGCGGGTTTGTTGGAGATGGTGGAGTAGCCAGGTGCCGCGAGTGCTCGGGGACTAACTCGGTAAGGTAGGTCAGGCAAAAAAAGAATTAAATTGCTTATTACGAATTAACAATTGGTTGGGAGGGAGTGGTCTTATGCATCTCATAACAAAAGTATCAACAGTCGCGACACTGTTTGCCGCATCTGCGGCATTTGCTGCTGTTGGAAGTCAGGGTAATATCGAAAGCGGTAAAAATATTTATATGAACGGCAAGGGCGATGTCCCTGCCTGCAACAGCTGTCATGGTCAGGATGCTATGGGTGACGACGCCATGGGCACGCCGCGCTTGGCTGGGCAGGGTTATGTCTTTCTTGTGAAACAGCTGGAAGATTATGCGACGGATAAGCGTATGGATACCACCATGTTCATAATGAACACCAATGCCAAGGGGTTGAGTGCTCAGGATCGTTTGGATGTGTCTGCTTATGCTGCCAGTTTAAGCAAGGAGGTGGTGTCATCGGACATGGCGCAAGTGAAGGAATTGGGCAATCCGGTGGGTGTGCGCCATCTGGGAAAGGCGCTAGTGATGTACGGTTCAGCAGATCGGGGTATCTCTTCCTGCTATACCTGTCATGGGTATAACGGACGTGGTGCTGCGCCGCTCTATCCAATGATTGGTGGTCAGAAGTACGTTTATCTGGTCAGTCAGTTGAAAAAATGGCGTGATGGCAGTCGTGCCAATGATGCAATGGGTCAGATGCAGGCCGTTGCTAAAAAAATGACGGACGAAGATATTTATAACGTTGCCACGTATTTGACATCAGCACCGCGTACGACAATGGGTAATCCCCGTGTGCCAGCAGATTACCCTGAGCATTGATTTTTGGCAGTGACTGGCTGTAACAGAAAAAGGGCGGATAGCACATCCGCCCTTTTTCTTTGTCGGTAATGTTTTTATGCGCAGGGTTTTCTTGTAGAATCCATCTGCTAGTCCGTCCGCCACAGGTGTTTTCCTTGGTGTAAGGCGTTTTCGAAAAAGCGGTGTTCAGATTATTATGACGAAAGAAAAACAACCACTGAAAAGCGGCGAGAAAATTTTGTTTGGGATTGTAGCCGTGTTTACTGGTTTGGCCGTCATTGCCTATGTGGCGCTGGAAACCTACCGCATGACACGTACTGATCCCTTGTTTGAAAATAAAACGCATTATAACTTTTCTGAGGCGGGGCATCTCGGTTCCCGTTTATTTCGGGAGGCGCGTTGCACAGCCTGTCACCGCGCATTGCGTAATGGCACCAACATGGGCTTGTCGCTGGATGGCGTTGGTTCGGTACGTACCCTGGATTGGCTGGTGGCTTTCTTGGCTGACCCGGAGGCGAATTATGCCTCCAGAACGTTTGATCATGGCCCCAGACCTAAAGAAGCAGCTTACGTTGCTGAAATGCCGGAAGAAGATCGTTATGCCATCGCGGTGTTTATTTCTGAGCTGAAAGCAGAGCAAGGCTCGTCGTCAGCTGCAATGCCGCCGGAAGGGCGTTCAGATTTTATCGATAATATGGTGGGAGCCTGGGCACCTGCTGACTGGAAAGAGCGCTTCCAGGATATTCGTACCAAGCAGGCACCTGAAGGTGCCTCGCAGGGAGAACCTCAGTTGGTGTCGCCGGAGGCCAGCCGTGAATCCGCACCCAGTGCTCAGGAGTAATCGTCAGTGAATAATAGTAATCAGCAGGAGCCGTGGGAGCAGGACACGGAATACACGCGTTACACTCTGTGGTTTGTTTACGCCTGTATCATTTACAGTCTTATCGGTTTTTCCTGGGGGGCGTTGATGGGCGGCATCTCCGAATTCCGTCATTTTGTTGATCATCGCCTGCACGGCGATCTGATTGTGCGTGCGCATACGCATATCAATTTGCTGGGATGGGTGGAAATGGCGATTTTTGCCGCAGTGTATTACATTATTCCGCGCTTGGTGAAACGACCTATTTACAGTGTCAAGCTGGTCAAAGTACATTTTTGGACGCATAATTTTGGTCTCATTGGTATGGTGGTATTTTTCACGACTGCGGGTGTGTTGGGTGGTCTGGCTGGAGAAACGGGTACGCCAGAGCAGGTGGAGGCGGTGGTGAAGCCAATGCTTGCCACCATGGGTATTTTTGGCACTATAGTGTTGCTGGCGAATTTTATCTGGGCGTACAATCTGTTTCGCACTTGTGCCGGTTGGAGAGAAAACAGGACTGAAACATGAAAATATGGCGATATTTGGGTATTTTTTTGATGCTGGTGCTTCTATCCGGCTGTGTTGACGACGGTAGTTACAAGGTTGGTATGACTGTACCGAGCTTACATACTAAAACGCTGAAAGATGTTGGTGGCGATCTGAGTCGTATTACCAGCTATCGCTATCCTGATAAGCGAATGTATGAATATTCTCTGGATGAGGCCTTAGCCAAGGAACAGGTGATGGTGCTGGCCTTTGCGACTCCTGGGCACTGCACGCAGTGTGATAAGCACCTGCAAATGCTCAAAGGTATAATGGACAAGTATGGGGATGAGGTGCTGATTTTGCATATGGATCAATACCAAAATCCTGAAGCCTTTAACGCACTTGTTGTGATTGGTGACCCCTGGACTTACATCGTGGACGGTAAAAAAACCATACGCCTGAAGCGTGCCGGGCGTATGCTTTATAACGAAGTGGATGCTGTGCTTGCCGCCCTGTTAAAAGAAGAGAAAGCAGCGGGTTGACGGGTATGGCAAAGTCGGAAATGTTTGAATTGTCGAAAGATAGCAAAGGTGTGACCTGGGATGTGTTGATGTATGTGCCTACAGTGACCGGGCTGGGTATCGGCGCATTGATGTTTTGGTACGACAAAAACCAGGGGTTGGCGTACCTGTTGTTTTTTCTTTCCTGCTTCTTTTTTTATCAGGGGGTGCATCGCGTCCTGGGGCGTATGCTGGTGCTTCCTCGTTCTCCTGTTTCGCTGGACGTATCCAGGCAGCGGGTGTCGTTGGCATTGCGTAACGGTGAGGTTATCGAGCTGATTAAAAATGTGCGCTATTTTTCAGATCATGCAGGCAAATCATTTGGTCTTACCGGTATGGATATGATGGGTTCCAAGCGTCAGTATGTTTTTCATAAGGGTCAATTTGCTGATGACGTCGCCTTTGGTAAGGCGGGTAGCGCCCTCAAAGTATTTGCCTGACCCCTCCCCCTCCCGCTGTTTTGCAATTTGCGTTAGTGCGCTGTTAAAGCTGTTTTGGCAGACCAATCTTCCGGGTTGCACCTGAAAAAGCCCATGCTTGTTGTTCATCCGGAGTCATCAAGCCTCTCTTCCTCATGCCTTGTTTGGTGCTTTTTCAGGCAAGGTGGTGTGGTCTTGTTAATGGGGAGCGCTTTCCTAGCGCGGCCTGCGCCGCCGGATAATGTCCCATCCCATAAAAACGAGTACGACTACGCCAATCAGGCAAGCTCCTGCGATGATCCATTGTTCGGTTGTCTCCGAAACGAGTCCGCCAATAAGCATATGTATGGAATAGCCGAGAATAAAAATAGAGCTTACGGCCACAGAAGCAAGAATGATAATTTCTTTCATTTGAGTATGGTTTTGGGTTCAAAGCTGTATCGATGAAGGGTAGCTTAACAGAAAATACAGGCCGCAAAGAAACTTGTATTTTCATACTGTGCAGCTTGGGTATTTGGTTGATTTGTTTGCAGAATTGCCAGGGCCGTGTTGGTCGTAAAAAGCCACTCCGCTTTTCCGGGTGAAGGCTTGACCCTTGCTATGACATGTGACACTCTCTTTCTGTCATTATTCCCCCGGTTTTTATCGTGGGGAAATGTTGGGGAGGGGGCTTCCCGGAAAATAAGGTTAGGAGCACAAGAAATAAGGTTAGGAGCACAAGGCGATCAGTAGCATCGTTTGGCAGCTTCGTAATATCTGTCGGAATGCTTCACGCTATCTGTCAGGCCCTAATAAAACAGAATATATTGTTGGTTATTTCAGGAGGTGAGGGATGAAAAGTCCACTGATGCTTTATCTTGTTGGAGGAATGTTGACCGGAATGGGTAATGGCAGTGTGTTTGGTGCCGCACTCATGTGCTTTCTTGGTCGTGGTCAGTTTGAGGACTGGGGTGGCTGGGGGAGTACTGCATATGATCCCAGCACGTTTACCGGGTTTATTGACTGGGCAATGATTGTCTTCGGCATCGCTTTTTTCATTATTCTTAAGGTTGCTGTTGACCGGCATTTAGAGATTGAAACCAAGGCCAAGGCGTAACTGGTTTTGTCTTTTTGTGGTTTTTTATTCTGAATAATTCTTGATTTAATAAATTTTTGGGAGAATTTATCATGGCTACTTTTGCAGGAATGATGGGGATTTTGTTGGCACTCAGTTTCATGTGGTTCAGCTGGTTTTTGTTGATGCCACGCAGTAAAAAGTAAATTCTAAGTTGATTCAAAAAATAACCTGGGAGGGTAAAGATGTTTAAATACCTATTTGCGAAAGCGGAAGATATCCCGGCTGGGTCAGCCGCGATTTACTTCGGTTATTCGTCGATTATTTGGTTTGTAATCGGAACCGGTTTAGGTTCCTTTAATGCAGCCAAGCTCGCATTTCCTGACTTTGTCATGGGTAGCGAGATTTTATCGTTTGGCCACATGCGCCAAGTGCATGTTTTGGCCGTTATTCTCGGTTGGATATCTATGGCCTTCGCCATGGCGATGATGTACATCACGCCAGCTTTGGGTAATACCAAACTCTGGTCTGAGAAGCTGGGTGTCTGGAACTGTTTCTTGTGGAATGTTGGCCTTTCATTAGGTTTGTTCTTGTTGTGGATGGGTGTAAGTTCAGGTCGTGAATATTCCGATTTGCCCTTTTTTATTGATATTGTTGTTGTTCTGGGCCTTTTGGTTCCGTTATGCATTAACGTGTTGATGACCATCAAGACCCGCCGTACTCAGGGTATCTACACCACAAACTGGTTCTTTGGTGCCGCCACTTTCATGGTTATCATCGTATTCACGGTGGGTAATTCGCCTGAGTTCTTTCAGTTGACGGGGTTGACTGAAGCATATCTGACCTGGTGGTTTGCGCATAATGTGCTGGGACTGTGGATTACCCCGGTTGCTGCGGCTATCTCGTACTATGTTGTGCCGAAGGTGACAGGTAATCCGTTGTACTCTCACCGTATTGGTCACTTGCATTTTTGGTCCGTTGTGGTGTTCTACTCCACCCCAGCCGCGCATCACTTGATGTCTGCTCCTCTACCAGAATGGTTAAAGTCTTTTGCTTCGGTGGAAGGTGTGCTGATTTTGGTGCCGGCGATCGCTTTTGTGTCCAACTTGCTGCTCACCATGACGGGCAAGTGGCGCATGTTCGTGGAGAATATTGAAATCAAGTTCACCATCACTGGTGTGTTGATGGCGATTCCGCTGAACCTGCAGGGTGGTTTCCAGCAAACACGAGCCATTAACTGGTATGTCCATGGTACCGGTTGGATCGTGGCTCACGCCCATTTAGCATTGTTAGGCTTCTCCACCTTTCTGGAAGCGGCGGCTGTGTATTATGGTTTGCAAACGTTGTTGCGTCGTAAGTTGTACTCCCTGGGCTTGGCCAATTTCCACTTCTGGATGTTGTTGATAGGCTTTACCACTTATTGGGTGTCAATGACGATTGCGGGCTTGATTCAGGGCGCAGGTAAAATCTACGAAGTGCCTTACATCGATGTCGTGATTGCTGAACACCCTTATATGATAGCGCGTTGGGTGGGTGGCACCATGGTGTTCCTCGGAAACTGCGTATGGTTGTACAACATGTATATGACGGCTCGTGTGGGTACTGTAATTCCCGCAGGACGCTTACCACATGAACTGGCCTACGAACGTTAATAGAATAATAAGGGGAGGTAATTACCGTGGCTTTTAGAGAATATAAAATCGGTTCCCGAATGTTCGGTTTGGCGTTCGGTACATCGATGTTCATCACCCTGTATATGCCAGCAGTGGATATCCAGAATGTGTCTGCAACATATATCGCAATGGATCGTCAGCTATCCTTTGGTCGGGTAGGCGGCTTCAGTTATGAAGACCCCTTCCTGCAGGGTTGGGCGAAGCCGGTTACTGTGCAGATAAGTCAAGACCCGAAGACGGGGGCTGCTATGGAGTCGACACGCGCTTTTGTATACGAGAAAGACGTGCCGTTTCCCAATGGCATTCGTCATCCGCGGATTCTCGGCAAGGTGCCGGCTGCTGCGAGCGAGTCAAAGGGGCGGATTAATGAGGCATCTGAAGATCAGGGTGCGGTATTTGTTGTCCGGGAGGTTGTCGAAAATGGTGTGATGATCCCGTACATTGAAAATGTGACGGCGACCCGTGGTTGGACGCCCGCCGCGACCTTGGCGAAAGCTAGTGATTCGCAGCGCCTGTTGGTTGGCAAAGGCAAAATCATGTTCGTTCGTGAGGGTTGCTGGTGGTGTCACACCCTGTTGCCTGAGCAGACTCAGGATTGGCAGTACTTTGGTGCTCCTCCAATGCTGGGTGACTTTAATGGTGAATCGCCCACTGCGTTTGGTTCTGATCGAAAGGGGCCTGACTTGACGCATGTCGGGTCGCGTAACTCTTCACGCGAGTGGATGGTGATGCATTTCTTTAATCCTCGTCTGGTTCAGTCGCATTCCATTATGCCTCGTTATGATTATTTATGGGGCGAGAAAGATGCCAGCGGTAACGTTATTGATTACGACGGTTGGCGTGCAGCCTACACGGCTTATGCTAATGGAGAGTCAATTTATCCACCTGAAGTCCCTCTGCCAGCTGCTGATAGTGAAGCCCGTGCGTTGATTGACTTCGTTCTGAATCTAAAATAAGGGGAGTAGGATATGGCTTGGAAATTTGATAACCCACTGCACACCCTGTGTACGGATGATCAGAACACCGCAGCGAAGGCTGTTTGGGAGGGGGAAAGCCTGGGTGGAATCACGGAAGACAATAATCGTTTACCGCCGCCGATCATTGGTATTTTGATATTGACGATTATCACTGCGTTTCTGATTACTTTTCCGCTGTGGGGGCAACGCCCTACTGCTGCGATCTACGAAGAATACATTGCTTTGATGGATGCTCCGGCGATTCAGGGGAAAAGTGATGCGGAAGCGATGGAATACATCGTGAATCAGGTGAAGGCGAGTGGTTCTAAATGGACGGCTGCGCAGGAGCGTCATCCTCTGGAAATGGATGATTTGCGCTTGATCAGGGATGCTATTGTTGAGTTGCAGCGTAATAAGGCAGACTTGCGTGAATATACTGTGCTGGGAGACAAGATAGTATTAGCGAATTTTGAAGGTAACTGGATCACTGATCCGAATACTGGAGAGCTGCGTCGTGAGCGGGTTCAGCCGTGGTGGGATAAAGGTTATACCATTGATATATTTTTTATTGTCTTTTTCTGTCTTGGGGTGCTGATTGTTGTAAAACGCTTGCCCGAGTACGACTGGGAACCAACGCATCACGGCCATTAGCTGCAATTACGCTTACTTGGCTACATACTGTATGAAGAAGTAATAGGAGATTATTATGATTGATTGGGATAATGGTCCAGCCTCAATGATGATTTGGATTTTGCTGGTGTACACTGCACCGTTTATTTACAGTTTTTATGTTGATGAAACGGACGAGGACAAGCCGAATATTGGCGATTATGGTTAGTTTGTAGTGCTCGTTTGATTTTTTAGAACGACAAAACAAGGCTACACCTTTATCGGTGTGGCCTTGTTTTTTTATAGGGCTTTTATGGATGTATTTTTACTACCCTAAGCTCCCGCTGTAATTACCCATGAATGCATGCATCGATTTTGTCGCTGTGCGGTAAAAGTCGGGCTCTTTTTAAGTGATTTGCCTGGTATGACCGTTTGGTTTGCAGGGCACTGTGCGGGTCGCGATGATTCGCTTGCGTCATGAAATTGTTCCAGCCTATAAAAGATTATGTTTATCAAGATGTTAATATGCTGCCTGCGTATTCAGCTGTGGGATTTAGATCGAAACAGTGTGCGGTGTTATGTTCAAGTTTTATTGGCTGTGAAGTGTGCGGCCATGGTAAAGTTGCTGTTTTCGTGATGAGTGGTCATTCATGTTTTTTGTATTCTCGACGCAGGCAATAACAATGCTTTCTGAGGTGTTACAACATGCGATAGGGGAGGTGATTGCTGCTGTGTATTCATTGAATCTTCCGTATCTGGGCTGGTCAACAGAAGAGGGTGCTGGCCCATTCGGAATCGACACCAGTATCGAAGGGATGAAGTCGCAAGAGTTTAGTGTTGGGATTTTTTATTTTCTGATAGCTTCTATCGTTGTATTTACCATTTTTGTTTTTATGTTTATGACAATGGGAAAAAAAGAGAATCTTAAGACGGGCGAAAAAATTATGTTTGTCTGGATTCTGTTGGGTGTTGTGGTCGCAGTGGTTTTCGGTGCGACACAAATGCTTCATGGGTATTTGTTTTAGGAGGGACGGTGATGGCAGATTTTTTTAATTCATTTGAAGATGGTTGGACCATTTATTTTTGGCTGGTTGCGGGTGCAGCTATCGTGTTAACGGCGATTTATTGGGTGCGCTGGGCTGCGCGCAATGATCAATTTGACGAAGATATAAAATATGTTGTTTTTGATGAAAATGACAAAGACAAAATGGCTCCTGAGGAATTTGAAAAGGCAATGAGAGTGAACAAGGAGCAGGAAGCACTGCGCAAGGTGTATCTGGAAAAAGAGGCTGCCGAGCGTAAACAGCGTGCTTCATAATGAAAAAGGGCGAAAGAGGTATTCTAATCGGTATAATTGGTTTTATCGTGGTGGCTATGACGGTGAAAGGGTGGATGATTTCTCAGGAAGAGGAAAAAGACCCAGGTATTCCGTTTTACAGTACTGCTTCGCCAAAGTTGGCTTCCCAGGCCTCAGTGCTTTATCGCAAATACAAATGTCGTGACTGCCACTCCTTATGGGGGTTGCGTAACATTATGCAGGCAGTTCCCGCACCTTCGCTGGATGGCATGGGTTCGTTGCGTGATGAAGAATGGTTGTACAATTACTTTTCTGCGGAAAACCCACAGTCAATAATACCTTCCAGGCTGAAGCGGCGTTTCCAGATGCCATCGTTCGCCAGTATTCCTGAAGCTGATCGCCGAATGTTAGCCAGTTATATCGCCAGTTTAAAAGTAGAAGACTGGTATCTGGACGAAACCAAAAAAACGGCCTATGAAAAACTGACGGGCAAGGAATATCAGCAATGAGATTTCGGATACGCTGGTTTTCCTTCTGGCTGGCGATATTTGTTGGTTGCCTGGTGAATTTTTTGGGTGACTGGGTGCTGGGTGTTCGTATCGAGTTATTTTGGGGGCTGGATACCTTTAATTTTTTCTGGTTCTTGCAGTTGTTTATTTTGCCAGTGTTGGTCGGCATCTCGGTGTCATATGTCTACGGGCTGGGTGGTAAATGGATTTCTATATTTCCTCCACTTATTGTGCGATTTGCAGCGTATTATCAAACTGTTGAGTATTCCGGTGTGCCAGAGGGTGCAGTATTAATACCGCTTGGCTGGTGGGGTTTCTTTGTTATATTGGCCATGGAAGCCTCGATGATTGGTGGTGTGTTTGGTGAAATCATGAATAAACGAGTTTATGGCTGGAAAAAGGCGGCACATGTTTCTGACGGTGAAATACCATCGGAAATCGTTGCGGATCAGATAAAGCCCGCTGAAAAGGCTGCTACCAAGGCTGAATGAGGTTTGGGTATGGTGTCGCAGTACCGGTCAAGCATGAGCAGCAGCGAGCGTGAAAAACGTAAACGCTATTTGGCGGCAACTGTAATTACCTGCATTTCAGCGGCGGTGGTATTTGGTGTGATGCATGTGGTCAAGTTAGGCTCGAATCGCATGGATGATATGAGGGACAGGGCAACCTATGATCTGGCGGATATGAAAGACCATATACGTGCAGCAGGAGAGGATATTACCCGGCATCGCATCCATGAATCACAAAAGAGGGCTCAAAAAGTTTACCAATGGAATGAACTGGAGGCGTTGTTAACGGCTGAGCAGTGGCAAGAGCTTGAAACGATGGTGACTATTCCGGCGGGTGAGTTTTTGATGGGTACGGATTCAGAGCGTTCCGATAAGTTTAATCGCCCGCAGCACACAGTATTTTTGCCAGAGTATAAAATAGACAAGTATCCTGTGACACATGCAGAATTTGCGAAGTTTGTCGTCGCCACGAAGCATCGTCCGCCGTTGGATTGGAAAGACGGGAGCATCCCGGATGGGAAAACACAATACCCTGTTACGATGGTGACATGGTATGACGCAGTGAATTATTGCAAGTTTAAAGAAAAGCGCCTACCCACTGAGGCGGAGTGGGAGAAAGCAGCGCGTGGTACTGACGGTCGGCGCTGGCCTTGGGGCAATCAAATGGATGCAAGCCGCCTGAATACTTATTATCACGTTGGTTCGAGTAACGAGGTGACAACGTACAAAACTGGTGTGAGCCCATACGGGGTTTATGACATGGCGGGAAATGTCAGTGAGTGGACGGCAAGTGATTTTCTGCCTTATGACGGCTCAGGAGCTATTGCTGATACATTCCAACCGAAAAAAATACAAGCGATGACGGCGGAAGACCGTGCTCTGAAAGTGGCAGATCTCGTTGCCGTGGAGGGTGTATACAAAGTTCGTCGTGGTGGCTCATGGAAAAGTGATCCATTTTCGACAGCGGTATATCACCGGAATTTTTCGATGCCCTATTACGCATCAGATTTTTTTGGCTTCCGTTGCGCAGTCACGGTAGCAGACATAAATTAAGTCATAAACCAGCGAGAATTGCGCAGTGAGTAAAATATTCCATTCGTTTGTATTTTTGATGTTGTTGGCAACAACGTGTTCCGTGTATGCGGTGGACAGTTATCGCTATGTACATGTCACTATTGACACTCCCTGGGCAATTTTTATTTTTTTGTTGCTGATTATTCTTTTCCCGTTTGTCCTCATGGCGACACTGTATTGGTATTTTGCGGTTAAAAAGTCAGAGGTTAAAAATGCAGAGCATGAGTAGAATATTTTTCTTTTTGTTTATAGGGTTGGCGTTGAGTGTGGTTGTGCCGGGTTATGCAGACGAGCCTGTGGAACAAAAAGTCGAGCAACAAAGTGCAGGGGTATTACAGGCTTTCGAAAATGACAGGTCAGCAAAAAGTGAGCTGGTTGCCATTGATGAGAAAACCAAATATCTAATTATGTTTTTAATGGGTGTTCCGCTGTTGTTGCTGCTTATTGCCACGGTGGCACTCGGTGTTGCTATGGTTGTATATGGCAAGCGTGTATTTGTTCCGCACATGATATGTGCGGGCTTGAGTTTGACGCTGGCGATGGGGCATGCTGTGGTGGGCATTGTCTGGTTTTATCCTTTTTAGGCGTTATTATCAGCAACCGTTTTTACTCGTCGATTCCTTCGCAAGGCCAGCCATTCCATGCAAAATGTATCCACATTACGCAAGCTGGGCCTGATTCTTGTTTGTTTATACTTGATCTCCGGTGCCGCCAGTCTTGCCTATGAAATTCTTTGGACGCGCATGTTGTCCTTGCAATTTGGGGTCAGCATATTTGGTGTTGTAGTTACGGTAAGCGCTTATATGGCTGGTTTGGGTGCAGGCAGTTTTTTGGGCGTACATTGGAGTCGTTCAACGAGCTGTCCCTTACGCTTGTTCGCTTTTATTGAATTGTTTGTGGCAGTTACAGCGTTGACGCTTCCCGCATTATTCCAAATTGTGGATGCACAATTTGCCACTATTGCGGGTAATACCAGCTATTCTGGCTGGATTGCGTTGCAAATTTTTATTGTCACACTGGTGCTGATGATTCCTGCCATGGCTATGGGCGCTGGTTTCCCACTCATTTTATCCGCAGTGCAAGGCGCAAAAGTTTCTCTGGGGAGTATCTATGGGATCAATGCGCTTGGGGGTGCTTTTGGTGCATTGTTGCCGCTATGGTTATTGCCGATGTTGGGTTGGTTATCATCATTGCGAACTGTGGCATTGGTCAGCTTTGTGGTTGCAGGGGTTTTGTTTTTATTATCTTGGAGATTTGAATCTGCAAGGAAAAAAGAAACGCCCGGTCCATTGGTTCGCCCCCCCGCAAAATGGCTGCTGGTTTATGCGGGCATTGGGGCTGGCGCACTCTTGCTGCAAATTGGTTGGGCGCGTTTATTCGGCATGGTGATGTTGCGCACTGAATATGTGTTGGCAATTATTCTGGCTGTGTTTTTGTTGGGCATTGGTCTTGGCAGTTTATTGGCTCGGTTGCTGACGAAAAAGTTCTGGTTTAGTGTGTTGCCGGTTGTGGCCTGTGGGTTTTCTTTGCTGAGTTTGTGGTGGCTGCCCGTGCTTTCATCCTGGATTGAGCGGGAGCATTTTTCTTCTTTACTTGCGGCGCTATGGCAGCAAGGTTCGGCAATTGTTATGTTGACCTTGCCTGTCACATTGGTATTGGGTGCCTGGTTGCCGTTGTTGGCTGAGCGTGTGGGCAACCGTTATCAAAGTGGAGTGTGGTTGTATGGTGCCAATTCGTTGGGTGCCGCATTAGGTGCGCTGTTGGCTGGTTTTATTTTTATTCCGAGTATTGGCAGCAGCAGCACGATTGTTTTGGGGGCAATGCTGTTATTGGTTTTAGGGTTGGTATTGGCGCAGGGCTGGGCTTCTAGGCCCGTTTGGGTGTTGGTTGTTGTGATGGGTTTGTTGAGTATGACCGTGATGGATATGCCGCCGGTATCCCGTTTATTGCCGCAAGCTTATGCACAAACAAAAACACTTTCTCTGCACGAGGATGCTATTTCCATTACTCATGTTGTTGCCAGCCCGGATGGTCAGCGGCAGTTACTGGCTGACATGCGACGTATGGATGCTTCGTCTGAGCCCACTGCTGTCGAGGTGCAAAAGAACCAGGTACGTTTGCCTTTGTTGTTGCATCCTGAGCCACGGCAGGTTTTGTTTCTGGGGTTGGGGACGGGGATTTCTGCATCGGCTTCTTTGGCATTTCCCGGGTTGCAGCGCACCGCTGTTGAGTTGTCGCTGGGTGCAATTAATGCTGCGCGAAAGGAGTTTCAGCCGGTCAATGGGGGTATTACTGATCATCTCAGAATTGTGCGTGATGATGCCCGCCATTTTTTGTTGAGTGACGCTGAATATTACGATGTGATTATTGGCGATTTGTTTCATCCTGACCTGGTGGGACGTAGTGCATTGCTGTCTCGTCAGCAATTTATACGCGCACAAAAACGTTTATCATCCGGTGGTGTCTTTGTGCAGTGGCTGGCGCTGAATCAATTTGATATTAATAGCTTGCAAGTGGTTTTGGCAACCTTCAAAGATGTATTCCCGGATGCGGTTATTTTTGTGGATGCTTTTCGACTAGCGATGGTTGGCGTACGTGGTGGCAGTATTAGCAGTGCGCAATTGCTAAATAATGTACAACGATTGACGGGTGAGCAAGTCGAGGCGGCAACGGGGGGAGAGGGGGCGTGGACGTGGCTGGGACGTTATTGGGGTGAAATTCCTGAATTTGATGTGCCTCGACAGGATGAGTGGGCGCCTGTGATTGAGTATCAACTGCCGGAGGCGCGTTATGACGGCAGTCTGGATATTTCCAGGATACTGTCATGGTTATTGTCCGTTCGTTTTCCACTGGATGCGGCGGCCAGCCGTCTCGGCATCTGTGAGAGTAATTTCCCGCAATTCGAGCGCGCTTATATTGCTACAGAATTGGCGCACCGTAGTTGGTTGGCCTTGTTGTCTGAAAAGGTTGTGGAGGGCCAGCGGTTGTTGCCGCTGGCATATCAAGCTAACCCAAAGGACCGCTGGGTGGGGTTTGCGTTGGCAGATGCCGTTTTACAGGATCGTGCTGCGGCAGAGGCGCGCGGGCTGAATGAGCAACAGTTACTAGAGTCAGTGTTGCGTATACGTCCAGACCATGTAGAGGCGTTGCGCCGCCTGTGGGAGTTAGCAAAATTGGCCGGAGACAGTGAACAGGCGACTGTTTATCGGCAGCGTTTCGCGGCGTTGAGCCCGCTGGATTCCGCAGTACAAAACCCTGCTGATTTAGTCAACAATATTGTCAGCCCCAAAGGATATCCTCAATGAATAAACGACGCCATAATGGTAGTATATCGCTATGAGTAGTAACGACACCTTGAGCAAAATCCCCATTAAAGTAGAAGCTGCTAGTGCCAGTAATTTTCACGGGCGACGCCGGTTGACACAGTTTCTGTTTATTGCCATTGCCATTATTATTCCGGTGAGCGGGTTGCTGCGTATTGATCTGGTAGCAGGTGCCTTTGTGGTGCTGGGGCATCAAATCTGGTGGGCTGATTTTTTTCTTATTTTTGGTTTATGGATGCTGCTTGCTAGCGGTATGGTGATGCTGTATTCCACCGTGGGTACCGCTTTTTGTGGCTGGGCCTGTCCACAAAACACCTTGTCAGAAATAGCCAACGAATGGACTTACCGGCTGCTTGGTAAACGTGCCGATATGAGTGTTTCGGGCGAAAAAATGAAAGTGGCGGAAAGTAAAAACCGTCTGCTGAACTGGGTTGTGTTAGGGCTTATTTTGCTGGCAATGTCCATGTTGCTGGCGTTGATTCCATTGCTTTATTTTTATCCGCCGGATGTCATCTGGTCTTTTATGACCTTTCGGGACGATGAGCGTCTGGCAAGTTCATTGCATTATATTTATGTCATCTTTGTGATACTCATTTTGGTTGATGTGAGTGTTGTCCGTCATTTCTGGTGTCGCTTTATGTGCGTATACCGTGTGTGGCAACATGGCTTTAAAACCAAGCAAACGTTGAAAATTGCTTATGACGATACACGTTCTTCCGAGTGTGAAAAATGTAATTATTGTAGTACCTCTTGTTTTATTGGGCTTGATCCACGTAATACGGATATGTATGACAGTTGTATTAACTGTGGTGAATGCATTGATGCCTGTGATCAGCTGCAAGCCAAAAAAGGTGAAACAGGTTTGTTGTCTTTCGCGAGAGGTGCATCGGGAAAGTCCTCTGCTTTACGTAACCTGGCTTCAATTTCCTTGCGTATGCGCTGGACCCTGCCGTTTTCTGTGTTGGGTTTAAGTATGTTTATATGGGGAATACTGACATATGACGGATACCATTTAGCGGTTTATCGTGCCGATAAACAATTTGGTTCGGTGATTCGTGACTATCGTATTGCAGTTTCCAATAAGCTGTATCGTGCGACAGAGGCAACGTTACGTATCGAAGGGTTGCCGGAAAATAGCTATTCGATACCGGAGAAAGTATTACGTTTTGACAGTGCCGGGCGAATTGATGTGAATCTGCATATTGAATCCACGGTTCCTCCGGGGTTGCACACATTTTTAGTGCATGTGGATACAGTAGATGGTTGGCACAAAGTTTTTCGAGTGCAGCATTTTGTTGCGAAAAATGCCGTACCCGATGTAGACGAAAGGACTTCCTGGCGTGATAGGGCATCTTAAACTGTGGATTTACTGATGAATAAAACTGAAAATATACCCAATGTTGAACACGTAGAAAAAGAACCCTCCCCTCCCGATGAGCTGGGGGATAGCAAATGGGGTGAATTACCCGAGGATAATTTTGGTTATGCTTCCGATGAGGAGCGCCGGGCCAAACGTGGCCTGGAAGATTGGGAGTTGGTGGAAAAAATTCCCGAGTCACAGCAGCCGGTACCACGCTGGTTTATTGGCATCATCGTTGCCGTGATGTTGGTGGCGGTGGGTTTGAGCTTTCCTTTTTGGGGAGATCGCCCGGGTTATGAGCGTGAATGGATAAATTGGGGATTTGGTGCGGCGCTGTTGTACACTGCTGTGTTTGGTACTTTCGTTTATTTTATGGTGAATTTTTATGGCTCCAAAGTGGCGGGGCGCCTGGATACGGACAAAGAAAAAAATGCAAAGTCACCTGAAAACAATCATCAAGCCAGCGGTGAAAAAGATGCGGCACAGCCGACCTCCAAATCGACAGGCAAATAGTTGCTTCGGTTTAATGGCTCTGTTGCTGTCGGCCTGTGAGATGCCTAACGAGCCATTGGTGTATCCTGATGCCGGTTCGGCAGCGGCGAAACTTTATCAGGCAAAATGTGCCAGGTGCCACAATGCACCACAGCCTCATGCGCACACTGCACAGGCATGGCCTGCTATTTTGCAGCGAATGCAAATGCGTATGATAACCAAAGGGGCGACACCATTGAATGAAGATGAATTGAACGAAGTGCTGGGCTATCTTCAGCGCCATGCCGCACCGGCGGATTTAAAATGAAACGCAATTTATCCGTTTTTTTTATTACCGTGTTTGCGGGGTTATTGTCTGCCTGTTCCAATGAGCGTTCGGTCATTCTAGGTCCGCAACAATGGCAGGATTTGAGCTTTCAAGTGGAAGCACGCCCCAGCCCTTTACGGGTGGGTATGAATGAATTTATTGTTGTTGCCAGCCATGGGAAGTACAAGCCCGGTGTGGGACTTGTGGTGATGTTGAGGGCGAGTGAAACTGAAGAATGGCGGCAGGCAATCCAGGATGGCTATACCGGCGTGTATCGCCGTGCTGTGAAAGTGAATGACCCTGCAGCACAATCTTTGTCGGTTCATGTGCGGCGAGTGAAAGGCGACAATGAAGGGGACGAAACGGTGCTGCTCTTTCCGTTAAATCAAAAGCGGGTGGCGCAATAGCGCTGGCGACACTTAAAAAATTTATTGGCGGGTTTTTTCTGCCAGGCGACGACTGTTGCGCCAACGCCGCAATAATAAAATGCGTTCCCCGCCACGGCTATCGCAGCAGATTGGGCAGGTGAGATACGCCAAATACATTTCTTTGGGCATGCGACCGCTGTCCAATAATCGCATTTGTTGTTCACGTACGCTTGTGCGCAGGGTACCAATACCGCCCTCGTGTAAAAAGCCCTGCAATTGAAAATCAGCGGGCAGATGTAAAAAGTGGCGTGAAGGCGACTCGCTCTTCTCCAGTAATCGAATCATCTTTCCGCGCAGCCAGCCAGTGCGTGTTAATGCAAAGCCGGGCCAGCGTTCGCGTAATTCCAGTTGCTCAATCTCGTTTTGCTGGCGTTGCTTGTAAGTTTCATACGACAGCGGCATGTGCAGAAAGCTGGCGATAGGTAAAGCGTGTGCGGCGTGGTGAGTCAGATCAACGTCCTGTTTGTGCCAGTCAGGGTATTCGCCAGGGCAGCCGCATTCCAGGATCATGATGGTTTTACGGAGCTCAACTTGTGAATTTTGCGGAAAGTTAAAAAGACATTGGCAAAGTAGAGCCAGAAGCCAATGCCCATAATAGTGGAGACGGAAGCAATGGTGGGACCGTAAAAGCGATGGATATCGTCCACTGAATCCGGGTCTTCCAGAAGGGCCATGCCTTCGAGGATCCCAAAAGTCATTAGCGTAGTGTAAAAACCTGCGATGCCAAGACCCGTCCACCAAAGCGTGTGTTTTACCAGCCGTTGTGAATAGAGGCGAACTCCTCCCATTCTGGGTAGCAGGTAATACGAGGCACCCATGAGAAAAATGACGACGCCGCCAATGACGTTAATGTGAGCGTGAGCGAGGGGGTCGATGAGGTGGCCGGGGCCGCCGTAAGGGCTGCCGATGCTGTCCAGCCATGCGCGTATCGGGCGAAGCACCTGTAGTACACCGTGTACGGTGCCGATAAACAGGCAAAGTGCGGATACCATCAGGTACTTAACAAGGTAGATGTCATCGTCTGTAGGGGAAGGTAGTTTTTCTGGCTGATGTGGCGTTTGCATGGTGTACAACGTGTGTTATGTGAAAGAACGGTGCGTCAGTAGCGCGTGTTTAAACTTGAATTAACTTTAATCTACAGCACACTTCGTGAGTACTGAAAGCGGTGAGATTTCAGTTTTTGCGCAATGGTGTACGCAGCGGAGTCATACAAAAAAGCCCGGTAAATCCGGGTTTTTTTGTATTTGGGGCAACCAAATTAAGAGCCCCGCATTTGTTTTATTTTTTGCGGGCTGCGGCGGCGGCATCACACCCAATGCGTCCCAGCATGCTGCTGGAAATGAGAATGAAAAAAAACACAGCAATTGGCACAAGAATATCCATCAAAAATTCTCCTCAGAATTTCCTCCCCTCAGGAGGTTTGTTTGGAAAAAACCAGCGTCGAGTCTACTCAATTGGCCGGAATGCCGCAAGTGTCACGTTTGCCTGTGGGGAACGCAGGCAAACACCAAGAATCTGCTGATGTGTCAGGCGCTTTGGGCCATCAGGTGCTCATATTTGGCACGGAGCTCATCCTGGGATTCTTCGTGGGCAGGATCCAGCGGGATGCAGTCTACCGGACAGACATCTACGCACTGTGAAGTGTCGTAGTGACCGACACACTCAGTGCATAAATCCGGGTCGATTTCGTAGATCTCTTCACCCTGAGTGATGGCCCCATTGGGGCATTCAGGTTCGCACACATCGCAGTTGATGCATTCGTCAGTAATAATTAAAGCCATATCGGAAAACTCACAAACAGTATTGAATGTTAGAAGTATTTAGCCTAAAGATTTTACCGCAATTTACGAGTGAGTTCATCCCTGATTTTTTCATGGACGAAGGGAGTAACATCACCCCCCAAAGCGGCAATTTCCCGTACCAGGCTTGAAGAAATGTGGGAATATTGCCCGGCAGGCATCAGAAACAGCGTTTCTACATCGGGTGCCAGTTTGCGGTTCATGCCCGCCAGCTGGCATTCATAATCAAAATCAGACACGGCGCGCAGGCCGCGCAGAATGACCCGTGCTTGTTTTGTCCGGGCGAATTCCACTAACAGACCATCAAAGGAACAGATTTCCACATTGTCGTATTCTGCCAATGCGATGCGCGTCAGTTCCAGGCGTTCCTCCAAAGTGAATGTCGGATCTTTACCTGGGTTGGCGGCCAAGGCAACGATGACTTGGTCAAACAGGCGGGTAGCGCGTTTGACCAAGTCGGAATGGCCATGGGTAAAAGGGTCGAAGGTACCAGGATAGATGGCCTTATTTGTCGTAGAGGCAGGCATATGGCGATTGTCGCACGAATTTACGCCTGACGGGTGGCCAGTCGATAGGTGATTTGCCCGGCGGCTTTTTCCCGGTCAATGTGCCAGTGGGAGGGGATATCGGTGACTGGCAGGCTGTGCTCATGTTCCAGATAGATGCGCGCATCAGGTGTGAGCCAGTTTTTTTCTTCCAGTAGTTGTGTGCAGGTGGCCATAAGTCCCTTGCCGAAGGGCGGGTCAAGAAATACTACGTCGTAACGAACATCACCGGGACCGCGTTGCAAAAACTGTTCGGCAGAGAGATGCACGATTGCAGCATGATCACAGGACAGGGCATGCAGGTGTGCTTCCAATTGTTGGGTGGCCGTGGCTGATTGTTCTACCAGCACAGTGCGGGCGGCACCCCGTGAAAGGGCTTCCAGCCCTAATGCGCCGCTGCCAGCAAACAGGTCCAGGCAGCGGGCACCAATGATGTCATGTTGCAACCAGTTGAACAGGGTTTCGCGTACCCGGTCCGGGGTGGGGCGCAGGCCTTCGATATTGGGGAAAGTCAGCTTACGGCCACGCCATTGGCCGCCGATGATGCGCAGGCGGTTATCCTGTCGGCGTGACGGTTGGGCGCGTTTGCTCAGGCCAGTTCCTCCAGCCAGTTGCGTGGATGCAGAAAACCCTCGTAGAGTTTCGCTTCGGGGCTGCCTGTTTCCGGTTTCCAGTCATAGCGCCATTTCACCAGTGGTGGTAGCGACATAAGAATGGACTCGGTGCGGCCACCAGTCTGCAAACCAAACAGCGTCCCACGATCATAAACCAGGTTGTATTCTACGTAACGACCACGGCGGTATAGTTGGAAGTCACGCTCTCGTTCGCTGTATTCGGTATTTTTACGGCGGGCGACAATGGGCCGGTAAGCTTCCAAATAATGATCCCCTACGCTCTGCATAAATTTGAAACAGTGCTCAAATCCATCCTTGTTAAGATCGTCAAAAAACAGTCCGCCCACACCACGGGTTTCTCCGCGATGTTTGAGGAAGAAATATTCGTCACACCATTTTTTGTAACGGTCATACACATCGTCACCAAAGGGACCACAGGCTTTTTTGGATACCTGATGCCAGTGCAGGACGTCTTCCTCAAATGGATAATAAGGGGTAAGGTCGAAGCCGCCACCGAACCACCAGATAGGATCTTCGCCTTCCTTTTCCGCGATGAAAAAACGCACATTGGCGTGTGATGTGGGTGCATAGGGGTTTTTAGGGTGAATCACCAGCGATACACCCATTGCTTCAAAGGTGCGTCCTGCCAGCTCGGGGCGATGGGCTGTGGCCGAAGCGGGTAGATTGCCTCCGGATACATGCGAAAAATTGACCCCGGCCTGTTCGAACACCGCGCCATCAGTGAGTACCCGGGTGCGACCGCCACCGCCGCCGGTTTCACGTTCCCAGTTGTCTTCGAAAAAATGGGCACTGCCATCTTCCTCAGTGATACCGGCACAGATGCGGTCTTGCAGATCCAGCAGGTAGGTCTTGATGGCCTGGGTGTCGGGGTTGCTCATTGAGTGGTGTCCTGTATTTGTGCGGATTATTGTGCTGTGAAAAATCAACAGCAGAGGTTACACCACGAAGGACGATATTGCGATATTGCGCCTTCGCATGAAAACCGGGGAAGTTATTTCACGCACGTTCCTTTTGCGGTGTCGAGAATGTTTATTCTAAAATCCGCAGTTGAACGGCCTGTAAAGTGCGTTGAATGTTGTGGTTGGCAAGGCGCGACGAGGAGTCATAGTCCGCTATTGCGCTGATGCGCAACGTGGCCAGACGCAAAAGGCAACGCGCTATACCGGTCGTAGCGACTCATTCAACCAATGAATGCGTCAAAACCACCCAACAAGCTATTGATCAAAATGTGAATACATTCTCGAAGCGGTCAACTGCGGAATCTAGATTTATGAGATGTATCAGTGCGCATTTATCTCATTGATTAACAATGTGTTGTTGATGTGTTCTGTGGGAGCTGTATTTTATGCCTAGACTGTGTTGGTACAGCTTCTCCGATATAGTCTCTGAGTTGCGCGTGGGTCGGGGTGAGGTGTCATTTTTGTCGGTCGAGACGGGGTACAGGTTTGTCCCGCTGTGCGTAAAAATAAATTGCAATACTGCCTTTTTGAAGTATTATTAGTATAATCTAATTTTCTGCAATTCTGAAGTTGATTGATGGGGAAAGATACGATGAATGAAGATTATTATGCCGCCATTGAAAAAATGGAAAAAGCCAACGTTTCCCGTGAATATATTGTCGGTTGGGCCAGTGGTTTTTTGCAAAACCCAAAGGTGGAAGAGCAGCGCGTGAACGATGCCTATGAGGCGGGTTACGCGGATGGTGAGGCCAGGAATGATAGTAATTTTTCTACCTGGGAAAGTCAGTAGTGTAATTCGCTGGCTAACTGTTTTCATCGGCTAAATTATACCAGCGGCGTGCTTCAACCTCATTTTTTTCCACGCCCTGACCGTTTTCGTACATCATACCAAGAGTCATCTGTGCGCCGGGCAGTCCTTGTCCGGCAGCACGGCGAAACCATTCCAGTGCGGAGGCTTCGTTTTTTTCCACGCCCTCGCCGTACAGGTACATGACGCCCAGCCCGTGCTGTGCGTAGGCGTGCCCCTGATTTGCGGCAGCGCGCATCCATTGAGCACCTTGTTCGCCATTTTTTACACGCCCCAAACCGTTTTGAAACATCATGCCCATGCGGTATTGTGCTTCGGCGATGCCGTCATCGGCCAGTGGTGAAAGCAGGCGAAGGGCGCTGGTAAAATCTTTGGCTTCAAATGCCGCTATACCGCTTTGTAAGTCAAAATCTGTGTCATTCATAAGTGTGCTCCAAGATGACCGGCATGGTTGGGGTATTCAGAAATATAGCTGTTTTTTTATGCAGATTCAGTGGATACGTTTCAAATCAAATATAGGCCACCTTAAGGGCAGTCTAGCGAGTCTGCGGGAGACTGAAAACCACTAAATAATAAGGTGTTTTGCGACAATAAAGATACTGTATATGCAGGTTAAATGCGCTGTTAAGCCCGTATTGGGTATACCTGAAATGGGCTCCTGGAGTTACACTGTGCGTACGTTTGATGGGAGAAAAATATGGCCGTTCGTCTTAAAACCCGGTGGCACCGTTCGATACGCTCAGAGCGAAACCGTGAAGGTTCGCAGCGTGCCAAGACGCTGGAAAATCTGTGTAGCGTGGCAGCCATTAATATCTGGAAACTGGCAAAGGAGGCCTTCATGCGCATGGAAAAGAAAAATTTCCGTTTTCGTGAAGACTCCCAGGCCATTGATGTGATTGCTGAGTTTTGTATTTTTATGCTGCACATCACCGACAGAATGATTTATGGCAAGCTAAGCGAAGAAGAGCGTGGACCTTTGATTAATGGTATTGCACAAGAAATTGCGGTAACAATTGAAAGCAATCAAATTGACCTGTTGGGGGCCGGTGATTATAAAGCGGAGTTTATCGACAAACTTAACGGGCGGTTGGCCAATTATGCCGAATGCGGTTTTGATGGGGACGGTCCGGCCTATGATTTTTTGCGCTATTTGGCAAAAAATGTGGCAGATATTATGTCGCTCAGTGATGACAGGTGGGTATTGGAGCAGGTGATGGATATCGAAGCGCCAGAACTGGTGCAGCATATCCAGCCAGTAGTGAACGATGTGTTCAGTCTCAAAAACGGCTGATTTTGTATCACGCGATTCGAATCAAAAACACTGCTTGGTGAGCATCAAAATTATCAGATAGCTTGTCCGCTCTTGGTTTATCAGTCCCCAGAGCGAGGCTCCATCCGGCTCTGCTGGTATCACAGAAGAGAGTGCTGGCATTCTGCCAAATCGTTGTCGCTCACGTAGAAAACAGTTAGCAGTTCCCCCAGTTAAAGAAAGGATTTTTCGGCTTTGTCCAAGTCCGGACCGTTCAGGTCATAAAAAAACCAGTCCAAGTATATTGTGAGGCGTATTTTCCCTTTTGTTGCGGTCGTCGGTTGGCTGTGGGTCTTGCCAGCCACGCAATAAGTGATGCATATGCCGACTGAAATCGATATAGTGCGTTTGGTGGCGGTCGGCACTATAGATGTTCGTAAATGAATAAGATTCAAACTATCAATTGGTCTTAATGTTTATACGTCGTTAGTCTTGCCTTCGAGGAATTTAAACAAGCACAGCAGGAGTGAACTGACTATGGCTAAAAAATATGATGCTGGTGTAAAAGAGTATCGTGACCTGTATTGGGCGCCGGACTACGTACCTTTGGATACGGATCTGTTGGCGTGCTTCAAGGTAACACAACAGGAAGGTGTACCTCGCGAAGAAGCGGCAGCTGCTGTTGCTGCGGAATCTTCAACAGGAACGTGGAGTACAGTGTGGTCCGAATTGTTGACCGATATGGAGTTCTACAAGGGTCGTGCGTACCGTATCGAAGATGTGCCAGGAGATAAAGAAAGCTTCTACACATTCATTGCTTACCCGCTCGATCTTTTCGAGGAAGGTTCCATTGTCAACGTGTTGACGTCGTTGGTGGGTAATGTATTCGGCTTTAAAGCGCTGAGATACCTGCGGCTTGAAGATATCCGTTTCCCTATTGCTTTCGTGAAAACCTGTATGGGACCACCCAGCGGTATTCAGGTAGAACGTGACAAATTGAATAAATACGGTCGCCCGATGCTGGGTGCGACAATCAAGCCTAAATTAGGTTTGTCGGCGAAAAACTACGGTCGTGCAGTTTATGAATGTTTGCGTGGTGGTCTGGATTTAACCAAAGACGATGAAAACGTCAATTCACAGCCTTTCATGCGCTGGCAGAACCGTTTTGAGTTTGTGGCTGAAGCAGTACGAAAAGCACAGGCTGAAACGGGTGAGACAAAAGGCCATTACTTAAACGTGACGGCCAATACGCCGGAAGACATGTATGAGCGCGCTGAGTTCGCCAAAGAACTGGGTCAGCCCATTATCATGCATGATTTTTTGACGGGCGGTTTTACCGCGAATACCGGTTTGGCCAAATGGTGTCGCAAGAACGGTATGTTGCTGCATATTCACCGTGCTATGCATGCGGTTATCGATCGTAACCCCAAACATGGTATCCACTTCCGTGTATTAGCTAAATGTCTGCGTCTGTCAGGTGGTGATCACCTGCATACCGGTACGGTTGTAGGTAAGCTGGAAGGTGATCGTGCTTCTACTTTGGGCTTTGTTGATTTGCTGCGTGAATCGTTTATTCCTGAAGATCGTGCTCGCGGTATTTTCTTTGATCAGGACTGGGGCTCAATGCCGGGTGTATTTGCCGTGGCATCGGGTGGTATCCACGTATGGCACATGCCTGCGCTGGTGAGCATCTTTGGTGATGACTCCATTCTCCAGTTCGGTGGCGGTACGCAGGGTCACCCATGGGGTAACGCAGCAGGTGCAGCAGCTAACCGTGTTGCATTGGAAGCATGTGTGAAAGCGCGTAACGAAGGTCGTGAACTGGAGCGTGAAGCACGCGACATCATGGAGGGTGCTGCCAGACACAGTCCTGAATTGGCTATCGCAATGGAAACCTGGAAAGAAATCAAGTTTGAATTCGATACCGTTGACAAGTTGGACGTAGCTTAAGTCCTGTTTGCCCAAGAAGATTAGGAGAAAATTATGAATGCAGATTCACAAATGGGTGATTACCGCACCCAGCACACACTCGAAACTTTCTCGTTTTTGCCCGCATTAACGCAAGAAGAAGTTTATGAGCAAATAAACTACATGCTTTCTCAGGGGCTGACACCAGCGATTGAGCATGAAGCACCCGCCCAGGCAGCAGAACATTACTGGCCTATGTGGAAGCTTCCGTTCTTTGGTGAAACTGAGTTAAGCAACGTGGTGAGCGAGCTTGAAGCTTGTCATCGTGCTTACCCGGATCACCATGTAAGACTGATTGGCTATGACAGCTACACACAAAGCCAGGGTGTTTGCTTTGTCGTGTATCGCGCCAAGTCCTGGTAAATCAGTAGGGGTGGCTGGCTGCGGAGGGGTCTCCATGGCCAGCTAAAAGGTTAGAGAGTTCAAGTAAGGAGTAAAAGCCATGCAAAAGCTGACAGGTCGTGCCGCCTCAATGGCGCGTCGCCAAGCACAAGTGAGTGGCAAAAATGTCTTGTCTGCTGCCCGGAGCAGCGTTAGTGCTCCAGCCGTGTCGAGTACATCTCCCGCCGCAACAGCTGCGATAGCAAAACGCCCGGCCACGGTTGTGACAAGCCCGTCGAGCACAGGGCGCGTTGCATCCCAGGCGCGAAGACGAGCCATGTCTGCGCAAGGCAAGGCGGGTGTTTCTTCTACGGATCGTCAACGCATGGCGGATACGATGAGCAAAGCCCGCAACCAGGTACAGCAGCAGAAAAAGAAAGACTGTGGTTGTGGTTGCAACGGTGAAGGGAATTGTGCAGACCGTGCAGTGTCGGCTTCGCCCGCAAAGGTGTTGCCCAAGCCCGGACGCAGTCGTCGTTGCCAGGAGCCAAAAAAGGTGACACCAAGCAGTGCAGGGCGGATTAATTCCCGGTTGCGCCGTGAGATGTTGGCTAAACATGGCAAAAGTGGAAATGATGCATTTCGTAAAGGTTTGAGCTCTGCGCAGATGGTGAAGCATCAGAACCCGGATATATCCGGTCGCCAGTTGGCGCGCAGTATACGCGCACAACGAAGTGCGACAGGTGCGCAAGGTGCTGTGGCGTCATCGTCATCTGCCGGGCGTAAGCGCCCTCGACCCGAAAAAAGTGTCACAGGTACGAAAGTGGCCCATAGCGAAAAAACAACCGGTGATGAGACAGGCTTGTGCCGTTCAGTAACAGGTACAGATTATATGTCGAGTGAGGTTTTTACGGAATTTTGCCAGGCGGATTCGCCGAAAACACTGCCAGCAGTCCCTGCGAAAGTGCAAACCACGGAAACACTCAGTGGATCGACAGTGACAGGTGGTGGAAAAGTGGGACGCAGCGAACGTGTAACAGGTGATGAGCGTGGCAGTTGTCGGAATGTGACGGGCAATGAGTATGTTGGCCGTGAGCAATACGATGATTTTTGCCAGTCGGCACCAGAGCCGGGAAGTGCGAAAGTTAGTCATTCGCAAACAACGCGGGGACAGGTTGTATCAGGATCAAAGCCTGCGCGATCCCGTTCGGTAACCGGAGATGAGTCCGGAACATGCAAGGCCGTCACCGGAACGCCGTATGCGGGTGTTGAACAAACGCTTGATTATTGTATGCCGCAAGAAGTCAAAACCATACAGGCAAGAACACCATTGCCAAAAAGTAATACGGGCCGCGATATCAGTGGTATACAGCCCGGTTTGTCGGGATTGACGGGAGCAGAAAAAGGCAGTTGTCAGTCGGTAAGCGGGACAGCGTATCTGGGTGGCAATGAGCAAACGAGTGTTTGCGGCACCGCGCCTGCCCAAGTGGGTGAAAGTGATTTCCCGCAGCCATTGGAAGGAGCCCCATGGGGGGCATTCAGTATTGCGACACCGAATCACGCGAGTGAGGCGTCGGCGGTTGTATCGAGTGTGACGGGTACGAGCTATGACATGAATCATGACCAGAGTCACATCAGTGGGACTTTCTCACTGGGTGAGGGAAAAGTGACGGGTACGGAGCAGTTCAGGTTCGGTGGTCGTCGTGATACCCCCGTTGCTATACCAGCAGCACCGGTTGAAAACATAAAGGAAGCCCCGGTTTCCCGCGTAACGGGTGAAGGCATGTCAACCGGTTTAAGTATCACGGGTGATGATTGGGACCGGGGCAAGCGTGTAACAGGTACTGAAGGACGCTCTGCAACCCGCCGTAATCTGACGATACGCGGGCCTGTGAATGCAATGCCGGGTGTAGCGCCAAAGCGTAACGAAGAAGTACCTCCCAGTGACTCGAAAGTGACGGGCGGAAGTGGAAGCACTGAAAAAGGCGCAATGATAACAGTATCAGGTGGTGCCAGAGGATAGTAGGTACGGTTTTACCTTGCCTTATCTGTAATGACTTGGCAGCCGGTGGGCAATAGCCCGCCGGGTCTTTAAGGCAAACCCTGGAATGATGACGTAGGTAGGTAAAGAAAATGTTTAATGCCAGAGCCAAAAGCAGACGACCTTTGCAGCGTGCGCAGCCTATGCTGCGACCCTCTGCACCGCGTGCGGATGCTGCTTATGGGGCTGGTTACGCATCAACGGGTGGAGGTGAGAATTTACACCTTTATCGCTACGAACAAAAAGTAAAGCAGGCATTTGCGAACATTGAAGTATGCTTAAAGGTAATTTCCGGTTTTCAGCATGAGACGGATTTTTTACATCGTGCGCAAACTATCGCCCGTGAGCGTCTGGGTTTTGAGTTGCCAGAAATGTTGCTGGCAGATGCATGGATAAAGTCTGTGGATGTTGGCCGGTTGTATGTGTGGTGTGTTTTTGAAACATTTCGCCACATGTCGGATGAGTTTTTTACAGACAGACCTCTGGCGGGTTTGGACGATGAAGATTTTCAGGCGTTTATCGAAAAGTGTGGTTTTCACACTATAGATGTATCGCCGTGTGCAGATGGCCGTTTAGCGCATGTTATTCGATATGTGCTGCGTCTGCCCTACAAGTCAGTGCGCCGCAAGTCTTATGCAGGCGCAATGTTTGATATTGATGACAGTTTGCAAAAGTGGGTTGAGACAGAAATGTTGCGGCATCGGGAATCAAGGCCCAACAGTGTTGATGCAGCGACACGCTATTTGAAGGCTGCGGTTTATCACTACAGCACAAGCGCGCCTGATGTCGAGGGCTGTGCTGCACATGGTAGTGATGCGGTGAAGGCGGCTGAAGGTGCATTGTCGCGCTTGCAGGCATTTCAGCAGGGTGTTGAAAACAGTTTTTGTTGTGGTGCTTCCATCGACCTGTTGTTGATTGGCATCGATACAGACAACGATGCGATTCGTGTTCATTTGTCAGATGCGGATGGAGGCATTGATCCATTGCGCTATGTCGATTGCAGTGATGTCTATGTTGCAGGTAGTACGAGTAGTGAGGAGATGTATAACGTTCTTGGGCGCTTGGCACAGTCCCAGGGGATTGCGCCCACCGAAGGCATGTTGCGCTTTGTTGCAAGACTGTTTCACAGCAATATTTCGCAAGTGAATTATGTCCGTGAATATTACAGCGGACGGTATGACGATATAGGGCATCAAGAACGCTTTATTGGTATGGGTATCGGTTTTGAAGAAATACAGTTGCGCAATTTGACTTACTTTGCCTACCTGAAAACGGTTGAAGAAGGTGCCAAAGATTTAGATGTAGGGATAAACATATTCAGCAAATTGAATGTGTCCCGTGGTTTACCCATTCCAGTGGTAATTCGGAATGATTATCACGGTCAGGTTCCGGGTGCTCGTGAGCGTGCAGTGGATCGCTGCCATCAGCTTGATGCTGCACTGAAGCACCGTTTCGCCGCGCTGTATGACAAAGGTATGTTGCATACTCTGATGATGGTGCGGGATTGTCATGCGGATGCCTGTGCGGAAACGGTAGGATGTTCCCTGGCATTGAACAGGCAGGAGGCGCATTAAATGAAAATATGCAAGGTTGAAAAACCTTTGGTGGCAACTAATCGCATACCAGGCATGGAACACAAGCATTTACAGGTTGTGCTCGACGGCAGTACCCGTTTAGTCGCTGTAGACTCTGTTGGGTGTTCGCCAGGAGACTGGGTGTTGTGTGTGGGTAGCTCAGCTGCGCGTGAGGCAGCGGGTAGCAAAGAGTATCCCAGTGATTTGACGATTGTTGGCATCATTGATTACTGGGATGAGGATCAGAGTTAGTGGAGATATTACAGGTGGTGGATACTTTGGTATGCACCCAGCGCCACGCTGGTTTGCAGCAGTACAGCTTACGTGTACTGCGAAGCACCGCAGGCAAGGTTCAGGTGGCAATCGATTTTTGTGGTTGCCGGGAAGGTAACTGGGTTTTTGTGATAAGCGGGTCGGCGGCACGTTACGCCTGTGATGACCCGACTGTATTAACAGACCTGACAGTAGGTGGAATTATTGATTATTGGGATGTAGACAATGGTCAATTGGAAACAGTGTAGAAGCAAGAGAAGATTTTTAATTCATCAAGACGGAGAAAAGACAATGAGCGAAAATAATTATGGTATTGCGCTTGGAATGATAGAGACCCGCGGTTTAGTGCCCGCTATTGAAGCAGCCGATGCAATGACTAAATCCGCTGAAGTACGTTTAATCGGTCGTGAATTTGTCGGCGGCGGTTATGTCACTGTACTGGTGCGCGGTGAGACGGGTGCCGTTAACGCTGCTGTACGTGCCGGTGCGGATGCTTGTGAACGTGTTGGCGATGGTTTGGTGGCTGCACACATTATTGCCCGCCCTCACAAAGAAGTTGAGCCTGTGCTCAGCATGAGCGGTACGAAAAGCGCTTAGTCATTTATAAACACCATCTAGAGGAGAGTAACACCATGGCAAATGATACTTACGGTATTGCCTTAGGCATGATTGAAACACGCGGCTTGGTTCCTGCTATTGAGGCAGCTGACGCAATGACTAAAGCGGCAGAAGTACGCTTGATCGGTCGTGAATTTGTAGGCGGCGGTTATGTCAGCGTACTGGTGCGTGGTGAGACAGGTGCTGTTAACGCTGCTGTACGTGCCGGTGCGGATGCTTGTGAACGTGTTGGCGATGGTTTGGTGGCTGCACACATTATTGCGCGTCCGCACAAAGAAGTTGAACCAATTCTTGACGGCAACAAAGCTTGAATTCGGGGTGGGTGAGTCTGGATTTTTCCTGTCTTACCCTTCTTTGAATGATGAGTAATGAACTCTCGTCCATGAATCAAGATGTTGTGGTACCTGGTTATCTCGGAAGAGCTTTAAGCTATGAGCTTTCTGCTGTGCAGCAGTATTTGTCATTATCCAGCCTCCTGGCGATAAGGGGGGTGCATGATGCAAGTGAGCGATTTCGAGATGAAGCGCAGGATGAGCTACGACATGTTGAAAAAATTATTGGCCGAATGGTTGCATTAGGCTTTGCGCCCAATGCAAGTCGTTTACGACCTCCCAGGCTAAATGGGTCATTGCCACAGTTGGTAGCGCATGTGATCGAACTTGAACATGAAATTGTAGCGTTTTACGAGAGCGCTGTTCAATATTGCATGCAAGTAGATGACCACGAAAACCGGATTTTCTTTGATGCTCTGCTAAGTGAGGAAAGAGAGCACGCTAGTCATGTAAATGATTGGTGGCAAAAAATGGTGACGATATAAATGGTGATCTTTTACCAGAGGAGGTTGTTGTGAGTTCGGACTGGTTTACACGTAAAAAACCGGCGCAACTTGAACGGCGTATCGAATTTTCTGATTATCAACAGACCCGCGATTTTTTAGAGCGGGCTGCTGAACTGGCCGAGAATGAAGGTTATTATCCTGATATAAGCTTTGGTCGTACTCATGTCTCCATTACGCTTTGTCCGGAAAATGATGTGGACGAAGTGACTGAGGATATGTTGCGTTATGCGCGCCAGATAGATGCGCTCATACCCGTTGAAAAAACAGGCCCGTGATTTAAAAGTATTACCGTAAGGGTGAATTATGACTACGAGTAAAAAACAGGTTTCCAGTACGGGAAAACCTAGAAGCAAAGGTGCCGTCGTTGACGTGAAAAATGAACGTGCAACTGCCACAAGTGAAAAAAAGATAACAGCGAATGACTCGAAGAAGGCTGAAGAGACATCGCGTTTATTTGTGTCGCGCAGGGTTTGGCCTGATTAATTAATCGATACTTTATTTTCATTATGTTTTTTTGTTGGAATTAGATCGATAACAAACGCTCATAACATCAATTGACATCTGTATCTTTAGAAGATTGTCATCGTGACTGATTAGCGAATGCTTGTTGTCACGATGGAGGAATCTGCGAAGGAATAACATGCCTAGCCTAGAAAGTTTATTATTGCCCGCAGTATTGTTTTTTGCGTTAGGTTTTATTGCGCGCATCATTAAATCAGATTTGCGTTTTCCACCGGATTTGGCAAAAGTTTTGTCAATCTATCTACTTATGGCCATTGGTTTGCATGGTGGCTATGAGCTAGCTAAATCCGATATGGTGACAGCGCTCACTTCTATAGTCTGGGCTTTGGTGCTTGGTTTTGTGTTGCCGATTATCGGGTATTTATGTCTTGTTGCTACCCGTAAGGTTAATCCGATGGATGCGGCTGCAATTTCAGCTCACTATGGTTCAGTGAGTGCAGGCACCTTCCTGACAGCCATTGCATACCTGGACAATATTGGGGTCACGTATGAAACTTACCCTTTGATTATGTTGGCGGTTATGGAATCGCCAGCTATCGTTGTTGGTTTATTGTTGGCAGCCAAGGCACGGCGTTCCCAGAACTTGAATAACGTCACTCCTGCGGCAGGCGCTGCGCCCGGTGCGTCTGACCCGGAAAATGGTTTCGGCTCCCTGTTGCGTGATGCGCTCACGAATGGCAGTGTTGTTATTCTGATCGGTTCGATGATTATAGGTGCAATATCGACACCGTCAGGAATGAGTAAACTATTCCCTTTTATAGACGATATTTTCATGGGAGTGCTGTGTCTGTTTTTGTTTGAGATGGGTATGGTGGCTGCCCGTCGTATAGGTGATTTTAAGAAAGTCGGCCTTGTTTTGGCCGTATTTGGTGTTGTAATGCCGTTGTTTGGCGGTGTTATCGGGGCATATATAGGTCATTCAATGCTTGGTTTTAGCGTTGGTGGAGCAACACTTGTCGCTGTTCTGGCTGCCAGTGCATCTTATATTGCTGTGCCGCCGGCTATGCGATTGGCTGTGCCAGAAGCTAATCCCTCGTATTATCTCACTTTGTCTCTTGGTATTACCTTTCCTTTCAATGTGCTTATTGGTATCCCTTTGTATCATAGTCTCGTTAAGATGATGGCTGCTGCATAGATTCGATATAAACCGCTCAGGAGCAAATAAGTATGATCACGTTATATCCGGAAAAGCTTTTAAGCATTATCACTATATCCTCTATGGAAGAAAGGCTTGTCTCCATGTTCAAAAAATATGGTGTGAGCGGCTTCACCATCCTGCGTGCGCGAGGTGAAGGATCGTCTGGCTATGAGGCTGATATCAGTGGTTTTGATTCCAATATACTGGTGAAGGTTATTGTGTCAAAGGAACGGATGGAGCCTATATTGGAGAGCATTGAGCGTAAGCTCAAAAAGGGATATCACCTTACCGTTTATATCAGTGATGTTCAGGTGATTGCACCTGATAAATTTAGCTGAATCCTGCGCTTGAAAGCACGATTTTTCGTAGTATTCAAAATCGGAAACGCATGATGTCTACTCATAGTATGTCGAGGTTCAAAGGTGGTTTGCCAGATTACCTGATTCGTCATACCACATTCAGGCAGATGCAAATATTTGAAGCTATTGTCCGGCTGGGCAATTTTACCCGTGCTGCGGAAGAGTTACATATCACCCAGCCCACGGTCTCCATACAGTTAAAGAAACTGACTGATGTGATGGAGTTGCCGCTGATTGATCAGGCAGGCCGCCAGGTCAAAGCGACGGAGGCCGGTGAAAAATTATATCAGGCAGTACGCGATATTTTTGACAGCCTTTCTGACCTGGATAGCCGTATTGCAGAAATTAAAGGTTTGCGCAGCGGTCGGTTACGTCTGGCGGTCGTCAGTACAGCAAAATACTTTACACCTGAGATTCTTGGTGAATTTTGCAGGTTGTACCCCGGTGTTGATGTCTCTTTAAAAGTGGCGAACAGGGAGCGGATATTTGAGCGCATTCATAATAATGAAGATGACTTATATATTCTTGGTCGGCCGCCTGGCACGGGTTTGGATCTCGAAACCTTGCCATTTGCACCTAACCCTCTGGTTGTTATGGCCTCCTATGAGCATCCGTTATGCAAAGAATCAAACATCAGTGTTGAAAGACTGGCGCAAGAGCCTTTTATCTCCAGGGAGGTGGGTTCGGGGATTCGTGATACTGCAATGAAGCTGTTTGCAGAACATGGGCTTGTGCCTAATGTGCGCATGGAGCTGGGGAGTAACGAGGCAATAAAACACGCTGTTGTTGGTGGTCTGGGTGTTGCGATATTGTCTTTGCACACGCTCTCTTTAGAAGGTACCAATGGCCCCGTGGATTTATTGGATGTTGAAGGATTTCCCATAGAGCGAAATTGGTATCTTGTGCATTTGAAAGGGAAAGAGTTGTCATTGATTGCCCGGACATTTCTTGAGTTTGCAATAACAAGTGAACCATCAATCCGCCAGCGTATGCGCGATTTGTATGAAGAATTTTCCACCCGGCATCGTAATCGCGTTGCCAACTTATGAAGTACCATAATGATTAAATTGCGAACCTATGTTTTCATTGACTCGTTGCAGCCACAGTTGGCAGCGTATATGGCGACTGTGTCACAGGGTTTTCTTCCTGTGCCGGGTGATGCCTGTTTGTGGATGGAAGTGGCCCCGGGTATGGCGATACATCGTTTGACCGATGTGGCACTAAAGGCGACTCGTGTTCACCTTGGGCAGCAGGTTGTCGAGAGAGCGTTTGGTTCCATGGTGTTTCATCACCGTGATCAGAGCGATGTTATTGAAGCGGGGCGGGCCATATTGTATTCGTTACGTACAACGGAAGATGAACGACAAAAATGTCGTGTTGCCTGGAGTGAAACAGTGCGGGCGATTACCCCGGATCATGCTGTGCTGATTAATCGTCAGGACCGCCGGGGATCGATGATATTACCCGGACAGAGTATGTTCATTCTCGAAACAGAGCCTGCGGGTTATATTGTTTATGCAGCCAATGAGGCTGAGAAAGCGGCCAATATAACGCTGGTGGATGCCCGTGCGGTGGGCGCTTATGGGCGTTTGACGCTGGCAGGGAAAGAAGCCGATATCGATGTGGCTGCGCACGCTGCAATACATGCGGTGCAAAGCTTAAGTGGCGTGTAACGCTCGTTGCTCGATCCTCGTCGCTGATGCACTCGTCATTAACTGTGAATCAAGCATTAACAACACACTATACAACTCGTAGCGACTCACTCAGCCAGTGAATGCACCAAAACCACCAAACACACACTGTGCTCTTTACGGTCTCTGTGTCTATAACACATCACTGAGCGCTGCCGTGACAATCTTATTTCCTGGTGTGGTGGGCGCTTGTCCGGGAGGTTATTACGTGTCATTTCTGACAGGGTGATTTGGCGCTTAATTCACATTTAAGATGCGGGAGGATATTGGCGTGTTTTCCGTATCATGCGATAGAAAGAGCGGTAATTGTTAAAACGCGGTATATGCGTTAATGGTATCCAGGCTATCTGATGTGACTCATTGTTGCCCGGGACAGGTAGGCTGTCGTCAATCTCCAGCAAAAAACGGATATCATAATGTTCGTGTCGATGGTCGTGCTGACTCGCGTAAATGGTATGTATATCAATATCAAAAATGTCATGACTTAGCAGTTTGATATGTTTTGGTTCAATGCCAGATTCTTCAGAGGTCTCTTTTATGACCACGTTGTGTATGTCAGCATCGCCGTCTGCGTGTCCGCCCGGCTGTAGCCATAAGTCGAGTTTGCGGTGGTGTAACATGAGAGCATGATCCCGGCGGGGATTGACAACCCATGATGAGCCGGTGACATGACCAGGCACAAGCGATCTGTCAAAACAGTCTTCATGCGCGGCGACAAACCGCCGGGTGCGTTCCAGCATCGCAGACTCTTCGAGAAAAGGTGTTTTGTAGTTTTTAAGCAGTTGTAAAAGCTTTTCGCGGTGCATGGTAATTGTTTGAGTCGGCTGTATTTCGTTTTTGTCGCTCAGTTGTAGCTTGAGCGGTAATCGGTGGATTCCGACAGATTACCCTAATTTTTTATAAGTGTATATTCAGAACTCAAATGGAAATTATTGATTTTTGCCTATGTTTTTGCCTGTCTGGTATAGTTGCTTGCGATTTTATTTTATGAATTCATGGCTTGGTGAGTGTCAACACCCTCAGGTTGCTATTCTTTGCTTCGGAAGTGGAGCTGGAGAGGGGGATATCGATGATTGACAATGCTTGCCATTGAATATCCGAATGCCCAATTTCTAGCCAAACCCGATAGGCTTGGTGCCACGGTTTTCAGCCGCAGGGTTTGGTTCTCAGTTTCTTTGTGTATTGCGCGGTTTTTGCTAAAGGAGTATTAACACCCCTTAAACTAATGAGTGTTTGTGTTGAAGGGGAAAGCCTCGGGTGTTGGCAATTATAAATTGTGTCGCTGACAAATAAATGGAGCACAACAGTGGGAATGCGCACGAAATGACCTCCTTGTTTGACATCTGGATTTAGTGTGCCTTCGTTCCGATTGAACAAAAGTGCAGGAATGGATGCTCTGTCATTCGCGCCTTTTGATTGAAGAGCGAAGAAGCCGGGATGCAAAACAGGCAAGTTATTTCACGCGCATTCCGAAAGCACTGTTTCGGGTTAAATAAATGTTGAGGTATACGTGTTATGACTGAAGCTCCACAGAATGGAATTAAAGGTTTAAAACACTGGCGTTACGATTTGCTGGCAGGCATGCAAGTAGCGCTTGTTTCATTGCCTCTATCGCTGGGGATTGCTATCGCGTCTGGCGCGCCACCGGTAACAGGATTGATTTCTGCCATTATTGCCGGCCTTATCTTCCCTTTTCTGGGAGGGGCTTATGTCACCATTAGTGGGCCTGCCGCAGGCTTGGCTCCTGCACTTTTAGCCGGAATGTTGATGTTAGGTGGTGGTGATCTTGCCGCAGGTTACCCTCTGCTTCTGGTGGCCATCTGTATCACTGGACTATTGCAGATAGTGTTGGCTTTTTTCAAGACAGGTCGTTACGCCATTTTTTTACCGGTGACGGTAGTGGAAGCGATGCTTGCCGCCATCGGTCTGATTATTATCATCAAACAGATCCCTCCCTTGATGGGGGCGATATTACCTGCTTCCGAAACGATGCTGGCATCTGTTGCAAAGCTACCGCAGGCCTTATTACAGATAGAATGGGGCGTTCTGGTCATTGGCGGGCTAAGTCTGTTTCTTGTTTTTTACCTGAGTAAATCGAAGTATGACTGGATGCGCAAAGTGCCACCACCGTTACTTGTGACGGTGCTCGGTATTTTGTTGGGCTCGGTATTCAGCCTTGACGCAAAATATCTGATCACTATGCCGGATAACATAATGGCAGACGGGATTACCTTTCCGGCCTTTGGTGAAGTGTTTTCACGACCTGACCTGTGGTGGGGTGTGTTGGTTGTCGTGATTACCCTGACACTGATTGATGGTGTTGAGTCATTGGCGACGATTAAAGCGGTCGATAAAATTGATCCGTTCCAACGAAAATCAGATCCGAACATTACGTTGCGTGCAATGGGAATATCCAATTCGCTGTCGAGTGTTTTTGGAGGACTGACCATCATCCCTGGCGGAATAAAAAGTCGCACAAATATTGATGCCGGTGGCCGGACACTGTGGGCAAATTTTTATAATGCGATGTTTTTGCTGATATTCCTGTTTTTTATCACGGATATTATTGCAATGGTTCCGTTGGCGGTTATTGCAGCAATTCTGATATATGTTGGTTGGAAGCTGTGTGAATATAAAGTTTTCACTAAAACCTATGCTGTTGGTCGTGACCAGATTGTTGTCTTTATTATCACTGTTGTCGCCATTCTTGGCACGGATCTTCTTTCTGGTATTTTGATTGGTGTGGCCGCAGAGGTCGTGATACTGCTGTATTTGTTGATGCCATCGTTTCGTTTTGTGTTGATGGGACGCCTGAGTTTTAAACAAGGATGTTGTCTGTTATGGAACAATCTGAAAAGTTTGTTTAAAACGCCGGTAATCAAGCTCAAGGAGCAGGAGAGAGAAGGCATTGTTCATTATGAAATGACATTATCTTCACTTGTTTGCTTCAATCTTTTACCGTTGGATAAGTTGCTCGCCAATCTGCCGCCCAAGGTAGGTGTGACGTTAATTATTACTGAGTCAGGACGAATCATTGATCATACCGCCATGGAATATTTGCACCAATTTGAAGAGGAATGCGTGCGTGATGGTCGTGTCTTTGAATTAGTTGGTGTGGAAAACTTTATTCCGTTCACACGACACGCACTGGCTGCCCGTATGCAAGATACTATTCTGATTAAAGAGCAGGTCCAACGTAGTGACAGGGAAGTGCAAATGGAGCGTCTGGCTGAGCAATACAGTCTGAATTTTCGACCGGAATCAAAGAGCATATTAAATGCTGAAGATTTCGTATATCTGCGTCGTGGTGCAGACAAAGAAGAGTGTAATATCCTGTCAGGCGAACATTGGGGTAGTCGTGTTCGTCTGTACGATTACAGTCACACATCTGCGCCAAATTATTATTCCAGACACTGGCATACAATTATTACCATACGTTGTCCTGCTGGTTTGGGGGGCGATGTGCCAGATATAGTGATCGCCCCAGGGCATTATTTGGAGCGTTATCTGGTAGACTACGAAGAAATTGTGTTGCCTGCTGACAATGCGCTTACTGGAAAATATCGCCTTTATGCAAAAGAAGTCGCTGATCCATTATCGTACCTTTCGCCAAAATTGACCGCCTTTATTGCAAAACATGACGACTTCTATCTGGAAGTACGCAAGGGTGTTATGCTGGCGTTCAGGAAGGATCACGCACTTGCAAATGCGGATGATGTTGCGTTGCTGTTTTCTTTGGCGGAAACGTTCAATCATTCTTGTGTCGAGCGGGTTAAAGGGTAAAAGAGAGTGCAGGGTCGCAGCTATCTTAAGCTAGGATAAGGAATGGGCATTAAATAATTTTTTATGCATAGGGTGCCCGGATGCAAGATGTATAAGTTATTTAATGTCCATTCCTGAGGGTGTTCACTATGTTGGCGCAGGTTTTTTCGGTTGCTAATCAAAAAGGTGGTACGGGTAAAACGACGCTCAGTATGAATCTTGCTGCCGGGCTTTCCAGGCGTGGCCGAACCCTCATCATTGATGCCGATCCGCAAGGGTCGGCGGGGCAATGGGCGGGACTATCGACGGATGAGCGTCCTTTTCCTGTTTCGGTCATTTCGGTGGCGAGTAATTTGGCGAGAGAAGTCAGCCGCATGCGTCAGGATTATCAATACCTGGTCATTGACTGTCCGCCGACGCTCGAAACCGGGGTTGCGCAGTCGGCGATGACCATCTCCGATAAAGTGTTCATTCCAATATTGCCTTCTCCCGTTGATTTGTGGGCGAGTGTGCGACTGGCGGATGCCATTGATCAGGTTAAAACCGGCAATTCCCGGTTGCAGGCATATATACTGATCAATCAGCTGGAGTTGCGGAGTGCGATGTCCAGAAGTATGAGTCAGGCATTGGCGGAATTTGATATGCCTGCCCTGCAAAGTTGTTTGCGAAGGCGCGCAGTGTATCGAAATTCAGCCTTAGAAGGCTTAAGCGTATACTGCATGGGGAAGCGTGGGGAATCTGCGGTTCAAGAAGTGGAATTTCTCATCGAGGAGATATTGACATCATGACAAAAGAGCTTGGTTCCAAGTTAGCCAATAGTGTTCGTCAGGCGAAAGCAAAACAGCCTCAGAAAAATACAACGGATACGCAACAGGTTTCAGAGGCACCCTTACCCAGGGCTGAGACTGAATTACCTTTACCTCCACTTCCGGCGCGGCGTGTCTGGCCTGACTAAAAGAGGTATGTCTGCAAGGCAGTTTTTTGGGTAAGTTCTGTAGACCCCGCAACAAGCAGAGCGGCGGCTGTTTTGGTCGTCTGGTCTGTTTGTACTGCGTAGTCTTTTTGTTGGCTGATTACGATGGTGGGATTACACCATTTGAATCAGCAGCATAATAAACAAGCCCACAACGACCATAATCATCAGGTAATTCAACCAGTCTTTGTTACTGCCCTTGGGGGCATTTTTTACCGCATGACGCATACGCGGAAAAATGAAAATCAACATGGCTCCCAGGAATATCGCGGTACCAATTTGTATCCAGTCCATAGTTGCCTCTCAGCATGAAATATCCAGCAAAAAAAAGCCCCGATCAACCGGGGCTTTTTCAGTTTGGGGAAACGGCGTTTAATCGTTGTTATTGAACGCACCCAGAATGTGCAGAAGTGCCTGGAACATGTTGATGATCGACAGGAACAGGCTGGCTGTTGCCATGATGTAGTTGGTTTCGCCACCATTGACCATGGATGAGGTCTGAAACAGGATGAAGCCACTCATGATCATGATGACCGCGGCGCTTACTGCCAGAGACAGAACCGGAATGCTGAGGAAAATATTCAGCAGGGATGCGCCGATCACCACAAACATGCCCACCATCAGAAAACCAGCCATGAAGCTGAAATCCTTACGCGTGGTTAGCGCATAAGCGGACAGACCCAGGAAGATAGCACCCGTGCCGCCTAATGCGGTCATCACGATGCTGGGATTCACTGCCAGATAATAATTCAGTACAGGTCCCAGGCCCAGGCCCAGCAAGCCGGTGACGCCGAAGATGACCGGGATGCCCATGGCGGAATTGGCAGTACGAGGCAAAACAAACCACAGCACCGCAATGGCGGCAATGGTTGCGCCTAATGCCATGCCTTGTGAAAGATTCATCATCACGCCAACAGCGGCAGTACCTGCACTGAACAAAAGTGTCATTGACAGCAGAGTGTAAGTATTGCGAATGAGCTTGTTGGTGGCCAGCGTCGATGAAGACGAGTGGGTAGCAACAGAATAATTTGGGTTCATCGGGGGTAAACCTCCACGGTTTGTCATTTATTTCAAAATTTATGTAAAGTATCGGACCTTTAGACTTATTCGGGATTATAAGTTCCGTCTATGTATGGGTCAAACCTGTTTTTGCCCTCGCTACGGTCGCTATTCCCGGGCAAGCTCCTGGCAATGCCGGCGGCGATTCAGTATCATTGCCCGCCTTGCTTGAGTATGGGGGTAAAAAGATCCATTTCAAGTCAAGGTCATTCCCTTGTCAGTGCTGGTGTTATTGCTACTGTCAGGGGAGTTACGATGAGGAGTGGTACACAACGGAGAGCTGGCTGAGTGGTCGAAAGCGGCGGTCTTGAAAACCGTTGACGGGAAACCGTCCGGGGGTTCGAATCCCTCGCTCTCCGCCATACTTTAACGGGCTCCAAATGGAGTCCTTTTTTATTCGTCATCTGGCAACCTTTAAGCCGTAGATTAACCCTAAATTCCGCAATTGACCGCTGCAGGAAGTGCATTCACACATTGCTAAACACGATGTTTTGAGTTTCTGGCCGCGTTGCGAATCGTCGCAATAGCAGGCTATTAGCTATTACTCCTCATCGCGCTTTGCCAGCCACAACATTCAACGCACTTTACCGGCCATTCAACGGCGGATTTTAGGGGAAACATTTATCGCCGCAACTTGATTTTCCGCAGTTTGTTTTTGGTACAGGTCAGGGAGCGGTCATTTTCAAACTGGCAGGTCAGTTTATGGTCGGCATCCTGCCAGCCCAGGGTGACGGGCACCTTTCGGCCCGATTCAGCAAATTCAGGGTCTGTAACGGTGATTTTGGAAACATTGTTGCGATAGGAAATGTTAAATGACCCATTGTTTTCAAAGTCAAACAAGGTGGCCTTGGTTGTGTAACTGATGTCCGCCATGCCAATGTTGCGGGAGATGTCTACAGACTGGCATTCCACCCGTTCACCTTCATTTTTGCACTGGGTGAGCGAAGAGGGAAGGTATTCGACGGGCTTGTTACCTTTTTTCCAGCCACCGGCCAGCACCTTGTCTTTGGTGGATATGATTTTGGGTGTGGGTTTCGGTTTTGGTACGGTTTTAGGTTTGATTGTTTTTGCGACGGCTGCGCGGCGTTTCTGTTCTGCGGATTTTTGTGCTTTGGCAACTCGTTTGATGCCGTCGGAAGCTCTACCATAACCTCCCGCCAGTGCCTGTTTATACCATTTAAGGGCTTCGTTGTAATTTTTTGACACGCCCTGACCATATTCATACAGGGCACCAAGATAGTATTCGGCACGTACATATTTTTGATTGGCCGAGCTTTTAAACCAGTCATGCGCTTTTTGATAGTTTCTACTAACGCCTTTTCCTTCCAGGTAGGCGCGCCCGACTTTGTAAGCCGCTTTTTTGTCATTTTGTTTTGCCGCTTTGAGGTACCACTCGAAAGCCTGTTTGGCATCTTTGACAGTACCTTTGCCTTTCTCAAACATCTCACCGATGGCATATTGTGACTTTTTATCACCTTGCTCTGCTTTGGGCAGTGCCTTTTTGAATTTTTCTTCCCAGATATAATCATCAACAGCGAAGGCTTGCGAAAAAAAGCCGGTAGTGACAATTAACAGTATGATTCCAAAAAAATTTTTCATAAAGTATTCTCTTGGCGATAGCTGGCGCTGAGGCTGAGTAAGGGGGGTGCGCTTGCCCTTACGGTATCGGCAGCAGGGAGGAAGGACTTTAACAACGAAAAAATGTTTTTGCTTATATTGCGGGCTGTTAGCAAACTTGCTTCGATGATAACTCAAAAGATAGTCAACAAATACAAAGTTGTCCCGAATTAGAAAATAAATTTAGCTGTTAAGAGGTTCCGTGGCTATGTGGAAAATACAATGTGTACGCAGGCAATGATCCAGCCATTCGCCCAAAAACTGGTTGACTTGCCACTTTTCGTTACGCTGGAACATGCCGCAATTCGGGTAGTTATAACGTGCGTTGAGGCGATACTTATGCTGAAAGGCCAGTACTTCACTGACGCCGGCATCATAATAGTTACGGATTTTCATGTGCAGGCCGGGTAGCCAGGGTTGTTCTACTGAGTGTTGCAGGTGTAGTGAGAAGGTTTTGGTGTATTTGCTGGTTTCCAGAATACGCAGGGATAACTGCATCCCGTTTGCATTTTTTACGATGGTGGCTATTTCCAGTTCGAGCAAGTCAGGTATCACGCGCGCGAGTTTTCTGAAGTTTGCTTCGTGCAAGGTGGTCGCGTTATGCCGTTTGCGTTTAACGATGAGAAAAGGATGCGCCATGAAAATATATTTTAAACCTGGATGTTGGATCAATGACTATTGTTGCGCAATCCAGTCTCGCATGCGAGCTCGCAGACGTATATGGGCCTGGCTTAATAATTGGCTGATACGTGATTCGCTGACATTCATGACGGAGCCGATTTCCCGCAAATTGAGTTCAGATTCGTAGTACAGGGAAACGATCATTTTTTCACGTTCGGGCAATGAAGAAATAGAATCTGACAGCTTTGCCTGGAAATGTTGTTTTTCCAGTTGGTCATGTACGCTGGTTTTGCCATCACTGGTGCTGTGCCCAAAGGCATCTTCATCGATGCCGATTTCATCCCAGCTTAAGACCCGGTGGCTGGAAACATCCTGCAAGGTTTTGAAATATTCATCACGGGAAATACCTAACAATTCAATGACTTCTTCATCACGAGCATCGCGCCCTTCGCGGTGCTCAATGCTGCGAATAGCCTGGGTGATGTCGCGGACTTTACGGTGTACAGACTTGGGTGCCCAGTCATTACGGCGTAATTCGTCCAGCATGGAGCCACGAATACGAATACCTGCATAGGTTTCAAAGCTGGCGCCCTGGTTTGCGTCATATTTGCGTGAGGCTTCCAGCAGGCCAATCATGCCCGCTTGCAGCAAGTCATCTACCACCACGGTTGCTGGCAGGCGCGCTTTTAAATGGTACGCGATACGCTTTACCAATGGCGCGTATTTGGTGACCAGTTCGTCGTGACCTGCATTTTCCAGATTATCGTACATGCCGTCCTCAGCAGTTGCACAGAAGAATGGTCCTTCACGTTGTAATAAACGCAGACCTGTGGGGGTTCTCCTGAAATTACGGCAGAAGAGGAGGGAACCTTTAATGGAGTATGATGAAAAAAAACAGTGATTTGCGGCAGGGTATTTGCCAGGAAAAGCGGGGGAGGGTGCAGAAAAGGCTATAACTGGCGTCTTCCAGAGAAGGCGTGTGAAAGCGTTCCGCCATCAACATATTCCAGTTCGCCTCCTAATGGTACGCCGTGAGCAATACGCGAACTGGTAACGCCATGTATCTTAGCCATTTCGTTGATGTAGTGGGCGGTAGCCTCGCCTTCGACGGTAGGGTTAGTGGCGAGAATGAGTTCGCTGACAGTGCCTTCGGCAAGCCGCCGGTCCAGTAAGTCCAGCCCGATTTCATTGGGGCCGATGCCATCCAGCGGTGACAGGTGGCCCATTAAGACAAAATAACGGCCTCGATACGGCGTGGCTTGCTCGATAGCGCGCACATCCGCTGGGGATTCCACCACGCACAACAGGTGCTGTTCTCGACTGGCGTTGGCGCACAGCGGGCAACAATCTGTTTCACTGAGCGTGCGGCATTGTATGCAGTGACCAACGTGCTCCGAAGCTTCGGTCAGTGAGCGGGCCAGCGCCAGCGCTCCTTCGCGATCACGCTCCAGCAGATGAAAAGCCATGCGTTGCGCTGATTTTGGACCGATGCCGGGCAGGCAGCGCAGATCTTCAATCAGACGATTGATCAGCGGGCTGAATTCCATGGAATATTTAAGGTATGTGCAGGTTGTTGTCAGATTGCAATGTGCGCTAAAACGGCATTTTGAAACCGCCGGGCAGATTCATTCCGGCTGTCATATCCGCCATTTTTTCCGACGAGGTGCTTTCCACCTGACGCACGGCATCGTTTACTGCTGCGGCCAGCAGGTCTTCCAGCATTTCCTTGTCGTCGCCCATCAGGCTGTCATCAATACTCACACGTTTCACATCGTGCCGACCTGTCATCACCACCGAAACCATTCCGCCGCCCGCCTGACCAGTTACTTCCATATTGGCCAGCTCTTCTTGGGCCTTTTGCATATTGGCCTGCATTTCCTGGGCCTGTTTCATCATTTTACCGAGACCACCTTTTATCATGACATTACTCCTACTTGAATTGACAACAGAAAATCGGGAATGGGCTCAGATTATACATGAGAGATAAAACGGTGCATAAAGCCTGCATCACTTGTTACCTTAAAATATGGAGTAAGCGCTTAATCGCTCCGTTGGCGCTTAAGCATCTCACTAGTACATCAGAAAACTGTATTATAGTGATGCTGGCAAATGGCGTGTTAAATACTCATTGTTTTTTAGGATGAGGATGTTTTGGCGCTTAATTCACATTTAAGCCGTATTGTGGAATACCCGAAATCTGGAAAGCGACGAGAATCCATGGTCAGGCAGTTTTCCCCTAACATCAAGTCACACTGTATGCTGACGCCTTGTTTTGCGTTATTGCTTGCCGCAGTGGGTCTGCTGGTCTACGCCGTGCCGGGTGGTTTTGATCTGGAAGAAAATGTGGCCCTGCATTTTTTGTTCAACCAGCGCCCGCAGGTTCCCCCGCCCGACAATGTCATGCTGGTTTCCATCGACAAAACGGCTGCACAGCAATTGGGGCTGGCGAATGATCCGGCAACCTGGCCGCGTGAACTGCACGCGCGTCTGATCGATCAGTTGGCGGCGGCGGGGGCGGAAGTAATTGTCTTCGACGTGTTTTTTCGCCAACCCAAAATACCTGAGCAAGACGCGCGTCTCGCGCAAGCAATGCGACAGGCAGGCAATGTTGTGATTTTCGCCAGACTGCAACGCGAAAAACAGATTCTGGAGGGAGGTGGCGAATATAATCTGGAGCGTTTGCTCCTGCCGTCGCCCATATTCCAGCAGGCTGCGGCTGCCAGCGCACCCTTTGCCCTGCCCAAAGTACCGATTAAGGTCAATCAATTCTGGACCTTTCACACCTCAGCTGGTGGTTACCCCTCTATGCCGACGGTCGCTCTGGAACGCTATGCATCACAGGACCATGTATTATTATTTGAAGCCCTTGCCAGCATCGCGCCACAACAGGCAGCAGTATTGCAGGCATCCCTTGCTGGCCTTAGCCAGCGTGAGCGTATTGTGCAGATACGGACTTTTTTCAAGCGGCAAGCTGCGGTCACCCAGACGCTGCTGGAAGCATTACGCGAACCTTCCGGTTTGATGATGACCCCGAAGAGCAATCGTCGCCTTCAAGCGTTGCTCGAAGTATATCTCGGGCCGGAACGTCGTTATCTGAATTTTTACGGGCCGCCGCGCAGCATTCCTACGTGGCCCTATAGTGAAGTGCTGTCTGCAACAGCGGAACAGCTTGTCGCTTTCAATGACAAAGTTGTGTTTGTCGGTTTTTCCGAAGAACGTCAACCCGAGCAAAAAGATAATTTTTACACGGTATTTTCGCAAGCCAATGGGCTGGACCTGAGCGGTGTGGAAATTGCCGCCACCGCCTTTGCTAATCTCGCAGCACCGCGAGCCACCTCTTTTTTGGCACAACGCTCAGCGCAACAAAGCCTGCGCCTGCTCGAGCCGATGGCCTACCTCGCTATCATTATCGGTTTTGGTTTGTTACTGGCCTGGTTGAGCAAATTACCCAGCGCCAGCGCATTTGTGCTTTTGAGTTTGCTTGCTGCGGGACTGTATATGCTGGTCAGCTTACAGTTATTTACCCGTTCAGCAATCTGGTTGCCGCTCTTTGTCCCGGTCCTGCTGCAAATGCCGCTGGCATTGTTTGTCGGGCTTTTATGGCGCTATCGGCAAATCAACCGTGAGCGTAGCCGGATTCGTCAGGCCTTTGGTTATTATCTGCCCGGTGATGTGGTTGAGAACCTGGTACGCAGTTCCCAGCATCTGAAAGTGCTGAGTGAACGCATGTTTGGTGTATGCATGGCAACGGATGCCGCGCAATATACCCAGCTGGCCGAATCGCTGGAACCCGAAAAACTCAGCGCCTGCATGAACGATTACTACGAGCGTCTGTTTAAACCGGTGCGTGCGCACGGCGGTATTATTTCTGATGTGGTGGGGGATGCGATGTTGGCGATCTGGTCTGCGCATCAGGAAGAAAGCTGCTTGCGTCGGCAGGCCTGCGAAGCTGCTCTGGCAGCATTGCGAATCGGGCAGGAATCTGCCCCCGACGTTGTTTTACAGACACGCATTGGCCTGCATGCGGGAGAAATTATGTTAGGCAATATTGGCGCTCTGGATCACTACGAATATCGAGCCGTAGGCGATATCGTCAACACAGCCTCGCGTATCGAAGGGCTCAACAAACAGCTTGGTACTGCCTTGCTGGTTTCTGATGCGGTACTCACAGGGCTGGAGGGTTTTATCAGTCGCGAGCTGGGTGCATTCCGCATGGTGGGCAAACAAAAAGCCATTGTCATCCACGAACTGTTAGGCCGACAGGGAGACTGTGATCAACAACAGCTGCATTTATGTGAGTGTTTTGCTGAGGGATTACGTGCGTATCAACATCACGATTGGCAGATGGCGACAGAGTGTTTTCAGCAGACGTTTAAACTCTCGCCCGGTGATGGGCCCAGTCGTTACTACCTTGAGCGTTGCAGACTGCATGTACAAAAAATGCTGCCCTTGCCACAGAATGGCGTGATTGTAATGCAGAAAAAATAGATTGTTTTCCCATGTCTGTTTTTCAGGTACTTCAGTGTGAATATTGCACATGCTACAACACAACTATTTACATAGTATTGTGGTGATATGTGGAGTAGCTTCCTTGTTTTTATCGTCCCGAAGAGAATTAACGCCATGTAGTTGGTCAATGTTGCAGTCTATAACCAAAAATAGAGATTTTAGACAAAGTACAAGCTGTTGGCAAATAACAGGGTTATCATCAAACGTTATAACGCAGTCAGTGTGTTTGCTGAGCACTCTAAGTATTACTGCTTGGCGTGTGCCATTTTTTTACCATTGCACGGTACAGCTTGAATGAAAGCGAAATAAAGAGGATTATACGGCAGGCTTCACGACGGCCAGCAGTGTGTCGGCATCAAGCTCAGACTTACCTCTACATAATAAAAATCGGATTGCAAATGAATAGGGTGTGCTTCTTGAATCGTTCTTGTTCTCTTCGTTATAGCTTGTTTTTACCACTGGCTTATTGGTTGTTTTCACCTGCGGTGATAGCAGCAGAGTGTGTTGAAACCATGGCCACGGTCACCTCCGTTCAAGGAATCGTGGAGAAACGTCAAAAATCAGGCACGACGTGGAGAAAAGTGGCCGCGCAAGATACCTTTTGTGTCGATGACATGGTGCGCACCCAACTTAACAGCCGTGCCGCACTTTATCTCAACAACAATTCCATCTTGCGCTTGAACGAGCTTTCCACAGTAACGTTTACCGGTCCCTCCTTGCAGGGCACAAATCAACTGGACCTGAAAAAAGGTATTGCGCACTTTATCAGCCGCATAAAACAGCGTTTTGAAGTGCTGACACCCTACGTTAATGCGGCTGTTGATGGCACAGAGTTTGTCGTCGCCGTGGACACAGGACACAGCAACGTCACCGTGCTGGAAGGCCAGGTGCGGGTCAGTAATGAACAAGGGGAGATCCGCCTGACTCAGGGTGAAACCGCCCAGGCCCGGGCTGGAGAAGCCCCCGTCCTGCAAACCCGGGTGCAGCCATGGGATGCTGTTAGCTGGGCTTTGTATTACCCTGCGGTGAGTGATTTTTCCGCATTGGTGACAGCAGCCGAAGAGCTTCCTGAACCCTGGCGAACCCGCTTGTTGGAATCTTTTGAACACTATAAACAGGGACAAGTATCCGCAGCATTGACGGAAATTGAATCACTGCCGGACGATCTTCCTAATGGCAATGTCTACATCTATCGTGCGGCATTGCACTTGGTGGCAGGTCAGGCCGGACATGCCAGTATCGACCTGGATCATGCCCTGAAACCGAATGTCTCCCAGGATGCCCGGAACGGAGAAGCCCTCGCGCTCAAAGCGATTATCGCCGTGACACAAAATCGCACCGGGCTTGCCTTGAAGCTGGCTCGGGACGCTACGGATGCCAGCCCAAAAATAGCTGCTACCTGGCTGGCTCAGTCTTATGCGCAGCAAGCCGTCTTTGATTTAGAACAGGCCCGCCGCAGTGTCAAACAAGCCGTAGAACTGACACCGGAGAATGCCCTGGCCTGGGCCCGACTGGCAGAATTGCATCTGATGTTTGGTGAGCTTGATAGGGCATTGCAAGCAGCGCACCGCGCGACAGAAATCGCCCCCCGGCTTGCGCGAACACAAAGTGTACTGGGTTTTGCCTACCTGACGCGCAGTAAAATCACAGCGGCAAAACAGGCCCTCACCCGAGCCATCGAGCTTGACCAGACAGCTCCCCTGCCCCGGCTGGGTCTGGGCCTGGCAATGATCCGGCATGGCGAACTGGCATCCGGCCGTCACCAGATTGAACTTGCCGCCAGCCTGGCTCCGACGAACCCGCTGATCCGCAGCTATCTGGGTAAAGCCTATTATGAAGAAAAGCGCGGCCCGTTGGATGCCACGCAATTTGCCATGGCCAAAGAACTGGACCCCAATGATCCGACACCCTGGTTTTATGATGCCATTCGTAAACAAACGGAAAACCGGCCCATAGAAGCCTTGCAGGACCTGGAAAAATCCGTTGAATTAAATGATAACCGGGCAGTGTACCGTTCGCGGCTATTGCTGGATGAAGATCAGGCGGCAAAGAGTGCCAGCCAGGGGCTTATCTATCAAAATCTGGGATTTGAACAGCTCGCACGTATAGAAAGCACACGCTCCCTGATGCTGGATCCAGGCAATGATGCCGCTCATCGCCTGCTTGCCGACACCTACGTTGGATTGCCTGGCCATGAAATCGCCCGGGTCAGCGAGCTGCTGCAAGCTCAATTACTCCAGCCCATCAATGTTGCGCCCATCAGCCCCGGTGCCGCCGAAACCAACCTCTATAATTTTGAAGGCATTGGTCCTTCATCAGCCTCGTTTAACGAATTCAACTCCCTGTTCAATCGCAGCCGTTTTGCTTTTCAGGCAAATGCTGTTTACGGTAGTAACGAAACCCGGGGCGGAGAAATCGTCGCCGCCGCACTGCTTAACCGTGGCAGTATCAGTGCCGGGCGTTTCCAGTATCGTAGCGATGGAGTGCGAGAAAATAACGACAGTGACAATACAATCGATAATGTTTTTGCTCAGTTTCGCATTACACCGAAGTTGAGTGTGCAGGGGGAATATCGAAACAAGAAACAGGAGGTGGGAGATCTCAGAATACGTTTTGATCCGGATTCATTCAATGCGGACTTGCGCCGCACGGTAGACGAAGAAAATTTGCGCCTAGGGTTACATTATAAAATTCGGCCAGGACATCAATTTCTTTTTGCTGCTAATCGTGGTCAGCTTAAAGATGAAACTAGGCCGAATGACGCAACTACAAACACAACCGACAATGTTGGTACCCAATATGAGACTCAGTATCTATGGCGGAGCACGCAGTGGAAAGGAGTTGCTGGCATAGGTCGTCTCAACAGTGATGATTTGACGACGTTAGTCGCTACTATTTCCTTGCTTCCACCACCTCTGCCACCTACTGAAATCAAGCTTGAAACTGAGCAGGATATAAAGCAATCCAATGCCTATTTGTACAATACCTTCACGCTCGGAAGCTCCAGCTTGCTGGTTGGTGCGAGCTATGACAACATAGAGCAAAAAAATGGCATTGGCCAGAAACAGTTTAATCCCAAGCTGGGTATTTCCTGGAATATTCGTCCTCGCATTCTGTTACGTTTGGCAGCTTTCCGCACCCTGCGGCGTGAGTTTATACAGAACCAAACATTGGAACCCACGCAAGTTGCGGGGTTTAATCAATTGTTTGCAGATCAATTAGGCACTGATACTTGGCGCTATGGTTTGGGCTTGGATTATGCCGTCAATACCAAGCTGAAACTTGGGATGGAGCTAAGCACGCGGGATATCACCAGAACATTCAGCCTCAACGGAGACATTGAGGAAGAAGACCAGAAGGAAAGCTTGCATCGCGCTTATCTGTATTGGACGCCTGGGCAACATATGGCCTTCAGTGCTGAATATCAGTTTGAAGATTTTGAGAGAGATTTTATCCCTGGAGAGAGAAGTCTGGATCTACCAGCTACGCTAACTACCCAACGTTTGCCGCTGGCCGCACATCTTTTTTATAATAATGGCCTGTATGCCCGGCTGCAAACAACCTATGTAGATCAGAAAGTTACTCTTGTGCTTTCACCGAGTGGAACAGAAGGTTTGCAAGATAACTTTTGGATTGCTGATGTGGCACTGGGTTATCGTCTTCCTAAGCGCAGGGGGCTGATTGAGCTGGTTGCGCGCAATTTGACAGACGAAAGTTTTCGCTATCAGAGTCTAGTATCGGGACCAGGTGTGCCAGTAACATCACCGTTTTATCCAGAAGCTGCTTTTTTTATGACCGTACAATTATGGTTATAACCATTGAGCACATAGCAAAGACATTGTACAACCGTTGCATGCCAATATAGCACGGCGGAATGCACCAACAAAAACAAGATTAATAACCAGCTAGGAGGAAATACCACTATGATGCTACGACGATTAATATTCCTTGCAATATCAGGCAGCATAATTTTGACTCTAGGTGCCTGCTCTACGGTGCAAGAGAAGTCAAACACACTCAACACAGCTAAAATTATGGCAAAAGATAAGGCTCAAGTTGCTGTGACACTCAATAAAAACCTGTCGTTTGATGTGCTTGGCGTCAGGGCTGGAAAGCGTGTCAAGCCTTGTGAAAAAGGAAAAAATAATGACTGTCACTTTGATGCGGACAAAATTTTTGCACAAGAGACATTTACTATTACCATCGTTAAAGGCAGTTGCTGTGCTTACATATCAGGAGGAAGTACTACCTACAAGTTTTGCACCCCGGAGTGGCCGCTGGACTTTGTTAATGGCATATCAGGAGAAAATTGTTCCTGAAAAAAACCCACATCATGAAAGCTAGGTAAGGTGCATTTCATGCACTATTTGCAGTGCAACGAATAGCACAGTGAATGATGTTAAATACTCTGCATATTGATGGGTTGGCATGGTGCGTAGAGCGCACCCTTTGCTGAATCTACTATATTTTAACCGGGCGCATTCTATGTGCCGAACAACCGGAATCAGGTCGTTATGCCTGATTCCATGTTTTGTTTTAACGTAAAACCCAGGAGAAAAGTCCAATGGGATTCAGGACAAAAAAGAAAATTATGGGTGCTGTGGTAATGTTGGGCATCACCGTTTTAGCAACAAAGGTGGCGGCGGAAACGGATGCTCCGTCCACTGAAAAAGCCCATATGCATATGGCTAAAATCATGAATGCGAATGATGCTCAAGTTGCATTGACGATAAACAAAGATATGTCGCTGGAGGTGCTTGGCGTCAGGGCGGGTGAGCTTGTTGAGCCTTGTAAAAAAGAAGACGGTGGTGATTGCCACTTTGATCAGGATAAGGTTTTTTCTCAAGAGACGCTTACCATCACTGTTATTGAAGACAGTTGCTGTGCTTATATATCAACTGGAAACGATACCTATGAATTTTGCCCTCCTCAGTGGCCCCTGGAATTTGTTAACGCCATATCGGGAGAAAGTTGTCCCCGATATGAATAACCTCAACCATTGCTTCTTGATGGCAGCACAAAGCATTATAGGATGAGAATGTCCCGGGGTATGTGATAAAGACAGTTCGTTATAGAATGCATGTTTCCGTATTGTCTGTAACGACTGAGGATGCCCCGGAATGGTGGTTGTAGGTCAAAAGAAATGATGTGTTGGTGCGCTGCGCCATAGGTTGGACCGCCGTGAGTGGCCGTTTTTAGCGATGCAGTCTGTTTCTTGATATGTGCGGATCTGCCTTTTTGTTTTTCCCTTATACCCTAATTAGTCATGTCTTATTACCAACGCCATATCTTCTTCTGCACGAATCAGCGCGACGACGGTAGCACCTGTTGTCAACAGCACGGCGCACAGGCGTTGCGTGATTACGCTAAACAGCGCACCAAAGAACTGGGCGTCGCAGGCAAAGAAGGCTGTGTACGGGTGAATTCAGCGGGCTGCCTTAATCGCTGCGAACTGGGACCGGTGGCAGTGGTGTATCCTGAAGATGTCTGGTACACCTTTGTGGACAAGGAAGACATCGATGAAATTGTTGAAGAGCATTTGTTGCTCGGGCGGGTGGTTGAACGATTGCGAATAAAGTGACACAGATTTCTGTGTGAAATGAAAACCATTCAGTGTGATCATTTTATGACGATCCGGTGGTTAGCCCGTATAACGGTGAACACCTTTTGATCCTTGGGCCTGTCTCGGGTTGGGTGCTCATTACCCAAATGCTCATGCTGTGGTTGGCTGTTCTCATTTGTTGGTGCTTTTTAATTGCGCTGAGGCCCAGGCGCAGACTAATGCGCGTATGTTCTTGTACTGTCTCGGTAGTAACAGCAGCTTGACAGTTGGGCGTCCACGTTTTACTATTCCGCGCCTTTTCAAGACAGATTTTTTTGGAGTAGTGGCTGAGATGAAAACGTTTAGTGCGAAACCCGCTGAGGTCAAGCGTGACTGGTTCGTGATTGATGCGACGGACAAAACCTTGGGCCGTATGGCGACCGAGATTGCCCGTCGTCTACGCGGTAAGCACAAGCCCGAATATACCCCGCATGTTGATACGGGTGACTATATCGTGGTGATTAATGCTGAAAAAGTTGCGGTCACTGGCAACAAGGCTGCGGCCAAACAATATCACCGCTATACCGGTTATGTTGGCGGTCTGAAAACCACCACCTTTGAAAAGCTGGTGAAAGAAAAGCCTGAATATATTATCCAAACAGCAGTAAAAGGCATGCTGCCTAAAAACCCGTTGGGTCGAGCAATGTTCCGCAAATTAAAAGTGTATGCGGGTGCCGAGCATCAGCACACTGCCCAGCAGCCTAAGCTGCTGGATATTTAACCCTTTTTTACCCCGCTTTTCAACGAGAAGACAAAACAATCATGGCAGACAAACAGTACTACAGCACAGGCCGTCGCAAGAGTTCAACTGCGCGGGTATTCATGAAAACCGGTTCCGGTAACATCACCGTTAACTCGCGTGCGCTGGACGAATATTTTGGTCGTGAAACCTCTCGTATGGTGGTGCGTCAGCCATTGGGTGTGGTCGATATGCTGGAAAATTTCGATTTTAACATTACCGTCAAGGGCGGTGGTAACAATGGCCAGGCCGGTGCTATCCGTCACGGCATCACCCGCGCACTGATGGAGTACGACGAGACTTTACGCCCTTCGTTGCGTAGCGCAGGACTGGTTACCCGTGATGCCCGTGAAGTTGAGCGTAAAAAAGTGGGCCTTCATAAAGCGCGTAAGCGTCCCCAGTTCTCCAAACGCTAGACGTTGTTTTGTATTTCGGCAAAGCCCGCAGTTGCGGGCTTTGCTGTTTGTGCAGAGCGTTTCTCGCAGGTTGCTTACAGGGTTGCGAAATAGAAAATTCTTGGGAGATCGTCTAACGGCAGGACAGAGGACTCTGACTCCTCTAATCTAGGTTCGAATCCTAGTCTCCCAGCCATATCAAAAAAGGCCCGCTCATTAGAGCGGGCCTTTTTGGTTTATCGATTTGCTGGGATGTCAGGTTGGATGCCCATTGCTTATCCAGCATGCGTTGCACAAAAAACATACGACATTGCTTGTTTTGTTGTTGGTTAGCAACAAAACAGTGTCTGATTCATGGTTTATGGTAGAAAAATGTTGCGATTTTACCTAAAGCTGTTATAAATACTGGCGTCAGTAAAGACAGTTTTAAATAAAATTAAATTACTATTATGGAGAGCGCTCTCTCATGAATAAAAAATTGTTAGTCATTGCAGTAAGTACCGCTATGGTTGCTCCTGCGGCCACCGTGGCAGCAGATGCATTTGTGTACGGCCATGCGCAGGTTGAAGTAGCAAGTTACTCTGATGGAACACCTTCAGGTACGCCGCCTGCGTCGCAGGGCAAAGATGGTGTATCGGTTGAAGATAATGCCCGTGGTCGTTTGGGTGTGAAGGCCTCAGAAGATCTGGGTAATGGTCTCAAGGCGATTGCTCAGTTTGAATGGAGAGTGAATACTGATCAGGGAGGTAATCCTGCCGGCAATCGTGTATCCCAGGTGGGCCTGACGGGTGGTTTTGGTACCTTCGTGATGGGTAACCTGAAATCACCTTACAAATACACCGGTGGTGTGAAATACGACCCTTTCGTCGCGACTTCATTACAGGCTCGTAGTAATGGAGGTATGTCGGGCAAAAATCTCGATCCGACCGGTACAGGTGCTTTGGGCCACCATAGTTTTGTGAGTGATCTGGTTGCTTATGCTTCACCAAAAGGTCCGTTCACGGCTTCCATTGGGTATGGCCCTTCCAAGGATGATGGCCTGGTGGTGCTGGATTTGAAATACAACCAGGGTGGTGTGGAAGCCTTTGTTGCTTATCTTGATGCGGGTGATCGTCTTAGTGGAGGTTTGTCTGGTAACGATTCGGCCTATACTGCCGCCAAGGTTGGTGGTCAATGGAAGTCAGGTGCGCACAAAATTTCGGCTCAGTACGAAATGATTGAGGTTACAGATGCTGGTGGCGCTTCCACTGATCCTACGGTTCTCTTTTTGGGTTACCAGATGAAGATGGGTAAAAATACCTTTGCACTTCAGTATGGTGATACCGATTATGATGTTTCAGGAAAGGACAACACCACTTACATGGCCTTGGGTGTCATTCACAAAATGTCCAAAACCACTCGCGTGTTTGGAGGTTATCGTGACACCAGTGATGTGGAAAGCGTTGTAACTGTTGGTTTGCGTAAAGACTTCAAGTCTTAAGAGCATCAAATAACAACAATATTTTTAGCCGTTTATTGAGCGGGGTCTTCGGGCCCCGTTTTTTTATGGGCACAAAAAAGCAGCTTTCTTCCCCGGTTTTATCCGCATTGCTTGCGTCGGGAAAGATTTTCGCCCACCATTCGCCGTTGTGTTAATACGAATGGTATCGCATTTACAAATGAATTTACGAAAAGCAGGATGTTGGTTATGTGTACTGTTAGTGGCGTTGCTGGGAGGCTGTGCATCAGTCCCTCAAGAGTCAGACAGTCAAGCGATCTACTGGCCTAAGCCACCAGCTGCGCCGCGCTTCGTGTATGTGACCACGTTGGTATCGGGTGAAAGTATCCGCAGAGAAAGCGCGGAGGATCGTCTCTTCAAAACATTGACTGGAATTGAAAACAAGGACCGTGTTTTTGCCAAGCCGTTTGGTGTGGCGGCAAAAAATGGCTTGGTGGTGGTGACAGACACGGTGCTGCGGCAGGGATTTATTTTCAATCTGCGGCGTCAGAAGCTGTATCCTTTGGGGCGAGTGGGTAAAAAAGGCGTGCTGATTAAGCCGCTGGGAGTGGCGATCGGTGCGAACAGGCAGATTTATATTGCTGACGCGAGTGCAAAAAAAGTCATTGTCTACGACGATTTCGGGATGCATCTTAGCGATATTGGTGATTTCAGAGACCTGGATCGCCCCGTTGATGTGGCGGTGTCACCGGATGGAAAGCAAATTTATGTTGTAGACGCAGGTGGTATTGATAGTAAGCGTCACCGGGTGGTGGTGTATTCCTCAGAGGGCGTGAAGCTGTTTGAGTTTGGCAGGCGTGGTAATGGGGCCGGGGAATTTAATCTGCCGACGCAAGTGGAGGTTGCGCCAGATGGCACAGTTTACGTGTTGGACGCGGGTAACTTTCGAGTGCAGGTGTTTTCGAGCGATGGGCAGTTTCAGCGCGCCTGGGGTAGGGTGGGTCGAGGTTTTGGTGATTTTGCCCGGCCACGAGGCTTGGCAGTGGGGGGGGATGGTAACGTTTATGTTTCGGACGCAGCCTTTCGTAATGTGCAGGTGTTTAATCCCAAAGGTGAATTGCTGTTAGCTATCGGCGGTAAGCGGCTTCTGGACCGGCCGGGGGAATTGGCGATGCCGGCGGATATCGCTGTGGATGAATTGCAGCACATCTATATTGTGGATCAGGTTTTTAAGAAGGTTGAAGTGTTGCGCCGACTGAGTGAGCAGGAAATGAATGCCATTGTTGCCAGGCGGCAGGACGCCCAGTAATACCTGATATAAAAATATACGCCTATAAAATATTTTTTTAGTTTGTAAAAGTGAGTATAATTGTGCTCGTTGTATATTAATAAGATTAAGTAATGTGCAATAGTCAATCTGAATTTATGTGAACGGTGTCACACTTTTGCGAAGCGCCCTCGTGCGCAGCATGGTGAAAAAAGAATGAATGTCAGGGTTGCCTTTCGTATGCAGCGTTGATTTTATAGTGTTTTTTCATTGCGACGAGATTTTTGGGGTGGTGTGGCGTGTTGGTTCAGAATATTGTCGGGATTGACAGTTTGTTGTTAGGCATGCTAAAAAGTGTCTCCAGTGAGGGAGAACTTTGTTTGCCTGCGGGCGCTGTAACAGGCTCCGGGTTTGCGTGGCAGTAAGCCCGTTTTGGGTTAAGCAGTAAGGAAATATATTTATTAATTCTCGTGCACGAGACCATATGGGGGTTTCATGATGAAACATTTTGTAAAAACGTCGGTAGCGACAGCGGTGGTACTGGGGGCGACTCTGGCGGCCAGTGGAGCATTTGCTAGTGTAGCAGGGTCAATTGTTAATACGCGTCATAATATGGGTTCGCAGGGGCAAGGTCCTAATACTGCCGCTCCTGCGGATACCGCTGAAATCTGTATTTTTTGTCACACGCCTCATGGCGGTAGCACAGAAGACAATCTTGGTAATCGAGTGGCAGTTCCTTTGTGGAATAAGCAGCTGACCGACGCAACAGTGTTTACTACTTACGATCAATTGGGCACCTCCACTTTGGATGCTGCTGTGGGTCAGGTGGGTTCTGTGTCACTGGCATGTTTGACTTGTCATGATGGTACGCAGGCCATTGATAATATCATTAATGCTCCGGGCTCAGGCGGTTATTCTCCTGACGGTGGTGGTGTAGCTGGTTTGGGCTGGACCTGGAACAGCGCAGATAACACCCTGGATGGCGATGGCCGGTTTGTAGGTTCTGTGGATACCGGTGGCACCAATATCTGGGCGATTGGTACTGATCTGACTAATGATCACCCGATAAGCGTGCAATATGGCGGCGGTGGTTATTCAGCAACGAACCCAACGGGTAACCACTTTGCCGACACTTTAGCCGTCACTCGTGACCAGGATTTTGCACCCGCGCTTCAGATCGGTGGTGGAGCACGCTGGTACGTGGATAACCTTCTCGTGAATGCGCCTGGTGAGTCAGCGGCCAATACCTTCGATAAATGGGATTTCAAACTGTACACACGTGATACTACCGGAATGCCACCTTCAGCGAATGGCGCGGTATTTGCGGGTCAGGATGAGCCGTTTGTCGAATGTGGTTCCTGTCACGATCCTCACTTTCAAACGACGACCTTTTTGCGTATGGATGGTGCGACTGATTTAGGGGGAACCAATCCGACTCCTGCGGGCATTGATCAGTCTAATGCTGGCAGCCGTGTTTGTTTAGTGTGCCACGCTAAATAAGCTGACCTGTTTTGGTCTAGACTAGTGGGCTGGCAGCCTGGCGGTGACGCCCGGGCTGTCAGCTTTTTTTATGGGGGTTTGAAAAAAGCACCGTTACGTGCCTGATTGGGTTATTTTGCAATTTTAGGGTGAAAAAAGAATGTTTATGATGCGTGTACTGATTTTGTGGTGTGTGTGGGTTTTCTGGGTGGGTGACATTTCCGCTGCGCCGCAACAAGCTGTCAGCTCAGTTGAGGAAGAAGCGGGAGAGAAGCCAGAGGCGCTGGATTATATTGCTATTGTGAATGGGCAGAAAGTATCTATGAGTCAATATGTTTCTGCGTTACGCAAAGGAGTCAGGGAGCGTTTTTATCACGGTAGAGTTGAAGAAGAGGAAGCAAAAAAATTCCGCAAGGAAGTTGCTGATGAGCTCGTGGAAAGGGCTTTGCTGGTTCAGGAGGCCAAGCGTCGCAAATTAAAACCAGATGCTGATGAGGTTGAGTCCAATGTGGACGCCTTTGATGAAAAGTTTCAGAATGACCCCGAATGGGCTGAAGCGCGCGATAAGGTGCTGTCAGAATTACGGGAAAAGCTAAACGATGATAGCCTGGTCGAGGTCATTAAGCGTTCTGTAACGTCGGTGAGTGTGCCGTCTGACAGTGAGCTGAGAAAATATTATGAAGAAAACAAAAATTTGTTTACTACGCCGGTACGCAACCGGGTTTCGTTGATTTTATTGCGAGTGGACCCTTCTTCATCTTCTGAAGTATGGAAGCAGGCCAGCGATGAGGCGACATCGATTGTTGAGCGTATCAATGCCGGTGCTGACTTCGCGGAGCTGGCCAGGATTCATTCCAGCGACCAGTCTGCCGAGAATGGTGGTGATATGGGGTTTGTGCATCTAGGTATGTTGGGCGAAAATGCAGAAAAAGTGTTGAAAATTATGGAGCCGGGTGAGGTTTCTGCCCCGGTGGTGTTGCTGGAGGGTGTGTCCATATTTCGGCTGGAAGAGCGTACGCCTCCTGCGTTGAATGCTTTTGATGCGGTGAAAGAGCGAGCGCAAAAACTCTATCAGCGGGAGAAGGGAGAGGAGGCTTGGAAAGCGCTTTTGCAGCGCCTGCATGCGGAAGCAAAAATTACCGTTAATGATGCCCCCTGGCAATGAGTTTGCGCCAGTCTAGTGGCTAACATATACTGCCGAACAATAAAAATAAGCGCAAGTGTGAGGTGCTGATGTGCCGCTTGTGGGTGGAATTTGCACGCACGCCAAAGTGTTTTTGGCATGTTATCTGAATCATAGAGCGGGGGGGCTTCGTGTGTTGAATGCGGGTGATGGTGAAAGCCTGTTTGTCTGCATTTAGTGCGAATCAGATTAATATGGTGTCGAGCGGCATTACTTTGCGGCGACAGGGGTGGTTGGCTGTCGTTTTAGGACTTTCTGTGCTGTCAGAAGCGCATGCGGCCTTTAGTGGTTTGGTGCCGTTATCGTATTCTGGACAGGTTGCCTACAATTACACTTACGTTGAGAATGCAGGCAGTCAGTCGGAGGCAACCAGTTTGTTGTTTGGTCTGGGCGCATCCGGGTATATTTGGAGACCCTGGTTTGCGACGACATCGCTGGCGCTGAATGCCGGTTTGTCGAGCACTAACTCGACATCCAGTCGTTCAGAAGGAACGGTCGGTACTGGCAGTTTTTCAATCGGTGTTTTTCCGGGGAGCCGTTTCCCGTTTTCTATGAGCTATTCCAGGACGGATAGCCGCTCTGAACAATTCCAGGACATCTCTCAAATGTCGGGTAGTACCAGTTTTCGCGTGACTCGACTTACCCTGCGTCAGAGTTACCGCCCGCGAGCATATAATCAATTGTACAATGGCTGGTATAGCTCTACTGTATATGACGCAGAGGCTTTTGGTTCAAGCAACGAGGTTTACGGTCTGAATTATCAGCTGCGTGTTCCGCAGCAAACCTTAACCATAGATATAGCCCGCACGAGTACGCGAACGCGTACTGTGGCGGATGAATCAAGTGTGAATATGTTGTCGCTTGGCCATGTCTATACACCGAATGTGGAACTGGGTGTGAACAGCCTGGTTTCATACGTGGAAGTTAATCCTATTGGAAATAGTGGAACGTCCACCGATTCCCAGGCATTCAGTTCGTTTTTCTGGCGGCCTGAGTATCGTGCGGTCAGAGTGTCAGGTGGCGTGCGGCTGAGTGAAACCAAGAGCGGGAGAGCGGCGGAAGCTTCCCGAAGCCTTAGCACAAATTTGAGTTTGGGGTATCAGGTTTCTCGTTCGTTAAGTATGAATGCGGGAGTATCCTTGGGTACATCTGAGAGTGGAAGCAGTCAAACGTTGTCCACAACGCAGACGGCGGGGTTGTCGTACGCAGGTGGACGAACGCAGTGGAGAGGGATTTCTCATTCCTGGCAGTGGAGTGCAAGTGTATCGAACGCAACGACACAGGTGGAAACGAATGGCGTTGCTCTGGATGAGGGCAGTCCAAGTACCCAGAGCATCACTTCAGGTATCGGTCATAATTTGAGTAAGTCGTGGGCAGCGGGTTCAGCAAGCTCTTTGGCAGCGACTTTCTCGCAGTCTATGTCCGGCAGCAAAAACAGCGAAATTGACAATATAACAACAAGCGTGAGTCAGGGGGCAGGTTTAAGTTGGAGTTCGCGAGGGAAGCGAGGGACAACATATGTTAATGGTCGCCTCAATGACTCCCGGAGCTTTAGCGATGAAGATGCCGCTGCCATGATTCGGGATTTTAGTGACCCGAATGCGGTATTTCAGAGTTTTAGCCTGAGTTACAGTACTGATATTACTTTTGGTCGTCTCAGCAGCATGTCGGGCAGCACTAATTATCAGGCAACTCAAAGTGCGACAAAAACCACGATAGGGGAGGAGCTGGAAAGTTCGTCAAGGAGTATTTCTGGAGGGTTATCGTATCGACATAATCGCCCATTTGGGGTTTATAACCTCCGTTTTACTACTAACTTACAGGGCGGTAAGCAGATTGCCAGCACTACGCCAACATCAACCCTGAAATGGCGAGGGGTATTTCGTTATAGCTTGGGCTTATTGTCAACTGCGGTGAGTTTTAACGCCTCGCAGAGTGCGGGTGGGAATATTATAAAATCAATGAATTTTCAGGCTACCCGTAGTTTTTAATGTAGGGTAGTATGTGCGCTGCACGTGAGACAATAAAATCACATTCGGCGCGTGTTTTGGTTTTTTTTGGTGAATTTATGGAGGGAGGCTCTATGTTCAAGTCAGCGATGATCGGCTTGTTGAGTATGTTTGCGGTCCTGCTGTTGCCACAGGCGGCACAGGCGGAATATGCTGATGTAGTTATCAACAATTATGCTGATGCGGCGGGTATGCGCCCAGCGGTTTTTCCGCACTGGTATCACCGTATTCGTTTCCGCTGCAAGGTTTGCCATGCAGATCTTGGTTTTAAATTCAAAGCTGGTGGCAATAAAATCACCATGGCGAAGATCATTGATGGCAAGTTTTGCGGAGCTTGCCACAACGGCGAAATTTCATGGTCAGTAGAAAATTGTGGTATGTGTCACTCGGGGATACCGGGTATGCCAACGCAAATTCACGGTAGTACCGTGCAGCGATTGGTTGCGCCAACGTACAAGTCTTTGGGCAAGCCAGCTAAATAATGACGTAAGGGGAGGGATAAAATGAAAACAAAACACTTCTTCTTGAGCGTACTGGCGATGACGGCTTTGTTGGTCGTTGGCTTTAACGCTCAGGCAGCTCAGGCGCCTTTAAAGGCAGTTAAATCGGCCAAAGGTAACGTAAGTGGGGCGAATGTTTTTAATCGCCTGCTGAAGAAAGATGCACAGCGTAACGCAGCACCAGCTGAAGATGGTATCCATGATGCTGCAAACGATGGTACGCATGTATTGCAGCCACCATTAATCGCCTACGATGGTTTGCCGACTAGCGAATTTGGTAATTATGTAGACTGGGTGAAGTCACTGGATGATGGTTTGTTGAAACCGCGCTATGATCTTTCTGATCCTACCGTGGAGCCATTGGTGATGGACTTGGATATTGTGCGTGAAGTGAAAGCATCGATGCCGGATGTGGTGTTTCCACATAAGCCTCACACCCAATGGTTGCATTGCTCTAATTGCCATCCAAAGATATTCATTCCACAGCGTAAGGCTAATGTGATGAGTATGTCAGCGATTTTGCTGGGGCAGAAGTGTGGTGTGTGTCATGGCAAGGTGTCTTTCCCGATTACCACAAAATCATGTACGAAATGTCACTCGAAGCCGAAACCTGCTGACTGGAAACCACCGAAGAGTGAAGCCAGCCTGAAGAACCCGTGGCGATAACTGTTGTGGCAGTGTTCAATTGTTGATGGGGGTAATGTTGTAAAATCGGGATGCGGCGCAGATAAATGTCTGTGCCGCATTTTGGTGTTGTGTGTTTTATGTCGATGATTTTATCAAATTTTAGTTGTATTTTTGAGGGTGGGTCGAAATGTCAAAGTTCTGTGCTAGAACTATGTTGTTTTTATGTATGGCAACAGCGTTGAGTTTGGTGGCTTGCGGTGGGCAAGAGGTCAAACCTGATAGAGATGCCAGTATTAATACGGCAAAGTTAACAGCAGCAGAAAAAAGTGAGACAGCCCAGGAGCCTGTTGTTGAAGATAAGCCAGAATCGCTGGTAGAGGTTATGCCACAAAAGCAAGGGGGCGAACCAGTGATTGAAATGGAAGCCATCCCTGCTGCAAAAACGCAGAGCGAAGCGAAAGAGGATTCGCTAATTGTGGAAAGCGAAACGGGGCTGGCAGCTGATGTTCCCACTATCGAAAAACAGGTTGTTGCCCCCGAGGCACTGACATCCCGGGTGGTAGACAAGACCGTACCTGTTTCCTCAGGGCCGGATCATTTTGTAGTGACCGTTGGTCCCAAGAAGCCCAATCATCCTGCGTATGGCAAAGGGCATGCTATGGGGTTTATTGTGGATGGTGTTTCGGGTAAAGAGCTGGTGGTTGAACGTGGGAAAACCTACACGTTTGAAATTGCCACCGATCAAAAACATGACGTGTATTTATCGACAAAAGCGGTTGGCTGGGGTGGGGCGCCTTTTGCGGCAGGTGTGGAAGGGGCATACACCTACAAAGGGAAAATGACACTTAAAGCAGATAAAGAAACGCCTGATCAATTGTTTTATGCTTGTCGCAACCATCCCTACATGGGAGGGGTGGTGCATGTTGTCGATAAAGGGCAGAAAATTGATATCAAACAGCAAACTGCGGCGGCCAAAGCGGCGGGTGGCGTTGTATCTACAAGGGCAGAGACAGTTACTCTGTCTAAAGTTAAGCAAAAATTGATGTTTGCGGAAATGATGCTGGGTGCGCAAGGCACGAAACGTGTATTAGCCAGCGAAAACGATGAGGCTAAGCAGCTGGTTGCCGCAGCAAAGAAAAAGCTGGATGAGGGGCGTGAGCAGTCTTCAGCAGGCGCATTGCCTGAAGCTCTGGTTCTGGCTGATCAATCACTGAAAATGTTAAGCGAAGCGTCGCGCTTGGTGCCGGGCGATGAAGAAATTGCACAGCAGGCAGAAAACTACAAAACGACATTGGCAGAAATACAAGATTACCAGAAATCATATCAGGACAATATTAAACGCATGGAGAAAAGCGGCGGTGTGGCTGATGATGCCAGGCTGGACGAGAAAAAGATGGCAGCTACATTAGCGCAAGCGAAGAGCTCGGCGGAAAAGAAAGATTATGTGCGCGCTAATAAATTGTTACAGCAGGCTCGGACCACAGTTACTGGTGCGTTGCACAAAATTCTGGACTCTAAAACGATTGTGTATGATTTGAATTTTGATACGCCAGCGGATGAATACGATTATGAATTAATGCGTTTTGCAGGATATGAGGAGCTGATACCTGTGGCTATTGAGGCTAAAAAACCTGCTCCGGGAGCGATTAAGTTAATGGAAAGCTTCTTGAATAAGGCGCGTAGTCGTCGTGATGAGGCTGTTGCAAAGGCAGAGGTTGGGGATTATCCAATGGCGATTGCTATGCTTTTACAGGCGACCAAAACTGTACGACGGGCGTTGCGTATGGTGGGCGTGTCACAATAAGCGGGTTGGGTCTCAATCTGCTCTTGTGTGAGCATTTGCAAGCTGTTGATCTGCATGCACGGTCACTTGCGGGATCTACGTTATAATTCATTCACCATTATTGAAAAGTAATAAGGCAATGCGTAATTCAGAATTAATAAAATGGGTTCGATGTGTGGCGTTGCTTGCTAGCGCCACATTTATTTCAGTTAGTGGGTATGCAGAAGAGGGCGGCGGTCACTATCAGCTGCATGGTGATGTGGTACCAATAGCTGAAGATGGGATTCATGACCCGGATAATGCTGCAACCAACACGCTACAGGCACCTGTGGAGGCGATGAAAGATTTCCCCCGGGATGCGCGTGGCGTTATTAATTGGGTGGAAACCCTGAATGATGGACTGATTGCACCGCGCACGGGTTTGATTGGCACGGAAAAAATGCATTCTGTGGATTTTGATGTCATTTTTAAAAATACTGCATCCATGCCTTATGTGCGTTTTCCGCATTTGCCGCACACCCAGTGGCTCACCTGTAAAAACTGTCACCCAGGTATTTTCTTGCCGCAACGGGGAGGGAATTTTGTCACTATGGCGGCGATTATTGAGGGTGAGTTTTGTGGTGTCTGTCACGGTAAAGTGGCTTTTCCTCCGTTGCAATGCAATCGCTGTCACAATGTACCCCGCGAAAATGTCGGGTTACGTTAGTTTTTTTGCGTCACGCATATTTTTCTTTTTGGTGTTGGCGGGCACGCTGGCAGCCTGTAGTGTTGCGGAAATGGAGAAATTTGCGCTTGAAGGCAATGAGCTGACGAAGACCTCCAAGCCCAAGCGTGATACCGGGCTTTCACAAAAAGTGGGAGCAAAATTACTTTCTGCTGAATCCATTATTCATGGCGGGCGTCGTTCCTATAAAGGTTTTTCCGGGCAGTTTGGTCGGTTGCTGATTGGCGAGGCCGATGAAATTAGGCTACAAAACCCCGTTGCCGTCGGTGGTGTGGATGGCATGTTGTATATTGTCGATGCTGGGCCGAAAATTGTTTATAAATATGATCTGATCACCAACGAGATCGAACCTCTTGGGGAAGTCGCTACTCACTTTCGAGGTGATCCCGGTAACATTTATGTCGCCAGAGATCGCTCGTTTTATATTGTGGATACAGTGGGTCGACGGGTATTGCATTTCAGTGAGTACGGAGAGCTGCGTACCACATTTCAGGATCTCGCTAATCTTTCGCGTCCCATCGACGTAATCGTGAACGAAAAAACGGGTGATGTGTTGGTGGCGGATGGTTCATTCAGTCATATCGTTGTGTTTAATAATATGGGTAAAGCGACTAGTGCTATTGGCCAGCGTGGTACGGGACCGGGTCGTTTTCGTGCGATTACTTTTATGACCAGTGGTGCAGATGGTTTGTACGTACTGGATCGGTTGGAATTACCGGTGCAGGTGATCGATTGGCGGGGAAACTACCATTATTCATTTGGTGGATCTGAGTTATTGTATCCCAGTGCTATTGCGGTTGACAAAGACCAACGTGCATTTATTGCTGATCGTTCCAGCAATACCATTCTGGTTTATCAAGATGGCCAGTTAAGCTTGACTTTTGGCGCCAGCGGTTCGGCACCGGGACGTTTTCGCCTGATTACCGGTTTGTGGGTAAATGATAACCTGCTATACGTTGCTGACAGCCTTAATCAGCGTGTACAAGTGCTTCGCATCAATCCGTCCGCAGCGTTGCCGGTTATTCCGGGGGGCTGATAATAGTATGCGGATAAATTTTTCTGCTTTTCTTTTGTTGCTATTCGTAGCACTGTTGCTTGCAGGTTGTGGTGAGACGCGCCATCTGCTGCGTTACGATAAACCTGTCGAGGAAAAAGTTTGGCCTCCGTTGCCAGATAAACCACGTTTTCGCTATGTTGGTCAATTGGTAGGGGAAAGCAATCTCCTGGCTGTGGATGATGGCGGTGCTGCTGCTGCTGTCGGGCGGTTTTTCAAAGCTCTGGTCGGTTTGGGGGATGGGCCCGATGATGTGCGTAATTTACTGCGTCCACAAAGTGGTACCGTTGATGCGACAGGACGAATTATTGTCACCGATGCAGGCAGGCAGGCGGTGTTCGTGTTTGATCTGAAGCTTGGCAAAATGGATGTTTGGCGAGGAGCGACCGCAGAATTCAATTTTGTGTCGCCAGTGGGTGTTGCAACGGCGAAAAATGGTGATGTTTTGGTGGCCGATTCTGAGCTGCGCCGAGTGATTCGTCTGGATAGTGCAGGTAACCCGAAGGGAGCGTTTGGTTTTGAAGACCTGGAACGCCCAACAGGACTGGCGATTGATGTCAAAAATGGCCGTATTTTTGTCGCCGACACGGGGGAGCACAATATTAAGGTATATTCCGATGCGGGTCAGTTAGTGCAGGTGATTGGCCAGGTTGGCACTAAACGGGGCGAATTTAATGCGCCGACGCATCTCAGTTTTGTAGGTGACCGATTATATGTTACTGATACTTTTAATGCCCGAGTACAGCTTTTTGATTCAAATGGAGAGTTTATTCGTGCTGTTGGTTCGCGGGGGCTGTATTTAGGCAATTTGGTGCGGCCAAAGGGGGTAACAGCAGATAATTTGGGAAATATTTATATTGTTGAATCATTCCATGATTATTTGCTAATATACGATCGGAACGCTCGGTTTTTGCTGCCCATTGGTGGTTCCGGTTCAGGTATCGGGAAGTTCTATTTACCCGCAGGGGTTTGGTCTGATCAGCAAAATCGTATTTATGTTGCAGATATGTATAACGGACGGGTGGTTGTGTTTCAGTATCTCTACGAGCAAGGGCAGGATGGGGCTTTATTAGATACGCAAGAATCGAATTAAAGAATTTAAAGGTAAAGAAAGGGATAACAGGAGTCGAAAAAGGATAACAGACATTGAAAAGCTAAAAATTTAAAGCGGTAGGAGTGGGTATGCGGAACAAAGAGGTTGTGGTTGCGAGTATATTACTGCTGCTGTTCACGATGGTGTGGGTGTCGCCTGTGTCAGCTGCTCGCATTTCCGATATTCGCAATACCAAACACAATTTTTCAGATCTTGTAACACCAAATATCCTTGGGGCGGGGGATACCCGCACGGTGAAAGCAACGGAAGAGGCAGAGATCTGTATTTTTTGCCATACCCCACATGGCGCTAATCAGTCCGAAGGCCCGCTCTGGAATCGTACGATCCCCCCCAGCTCTTCGTATACCGTTTATAGCTCAGGCTCCATTGATTCCTCAATTGAACAACCCAACGGCGCATCAAAATTATGCCTTTCCTGTCATGATGGCAGCATTGCTATTGGCAGTGTGCGGAATAGCAGTGGCAGTGGTGGATTTCAGTCGGGAACCATCAACATGACGGGTACAGGCGCTGGTGGAGTGATGGCTCCGGGGGAGGGCAATAATACGGGTTATACTCGTTTTCTGGGTAACGATCTGAGCAATGATCACCCTATTTCGTTGACCTATAATCAGGCATTATTCAATGCTGATGGTGAAATGCGTGATCCAACAGAGAGTCCGATTCGTGTGCGTGGCTTGACCCCGCGCCCACAACTTCAGGATATTCATTTGCAACCTGCTGTGCGCAATGCGCCTACTCCCGACAATGGTCAGGTGCAGTGCATCAGCTGCCATGATCCACATATCCGTGATACTACGGATGAAAACATCAAATTTTTGCGTTTGAATCGTTTGCAGAAACTCGCGCCGGATGGCTCCGATAATTTTCTACCAGCAACCGATATTATTTGTCTGGCGTGTCATACCAAGGCAGGCTGGGAAGGTTCTGCGCATGCCCAGCCAAATGTGGCCAACGAGATCTATACTGATGCGGCCGCTGAAGTACGTGAATTTGCACAGGGTACTGCGGTGTGGCAGACGGCCTGCCTCGCCTGCCATGACACGCACACAGTACAGGGTTCGCGTCGCCTGTTACGCGGAGGCACAGATGGCACGACGCTGACCACATCTGCGGGCTACACAATCAAGGCGGGTGATGGCAATTACTCCATAGAGGAAACTTGTTTTGCCTGTCACTCCACTGATGGTGGCACGCTTATGTCCCAGGGTATGGGCACCGAAGTGCCTGATATCAAGGTGGATTTCAATATGGCCATTCATATGCCGATTCGCAGCTCGGAACAGGCGGCAGGTAGGGAGGTGCATGATATCGGTAGCACTGGCTTGGATACTCAGGAATTGAATCAACGAGGTAAGGACTTTATTGAGTCTCGTGCTAACCTGGGTAAGGTCAGCATGGGCGGTTCCCTCAGCAATCGCCATGTGGAGTGTACGGACTGTCATAATCCACACCGCGTGACCCGGCGACGGCAGTTTAATCAGGACAACCTTAATGGCGTGTTGGATGCGGCAGGTACCCATAACCATGATAATGCCAATCCGCACACCAATATTGCTTCCGGTGTGTTGCGTGGCATGTGGGGCGTGGAACCGGTGTATACCTCTAACAGTTTTCATATTGAGCCGGTTAACTTTACGGTCAAACGAGGTGACCCAGGGGTTAGTGGCTCCACTGCGGTCACCCAGCCCTATGTAACCCGCGAATATCAGATTTGCCTGAAATGCCATTCGACTTACGGTTATGATGACCCACCGGAGTTGGGTGCGCAGGGAGTTGACTTGGTTACCACGCCACGAGGCGTCAATGGTATGACTCAGTACACCGATCAGGCCCGGGAATTTAATTCACCTGCTTCGCACGCGGGTGAGCCACGTAGCGTGGGTACTGATGGTGGTGCGGGTAATAATAATGGCTTTACCTGGAACACCAATAATCATCGCGGCTGGCACCCGGTCATGCAACCCACCGGGCGCACTCCTTCCGCGCGAGCCACCAATCAGAATAACTGGATCAGTCCCTTTAACAATGCGGTAGGCACCCAGACCATGTATTGTTCCGACTGCCATGGTTCAAATACCGGTGCAGGTACTGTTGATCCCGACCCAGATCAGGAAAATGGCCGGGTGTGGGGGCCACACGGTTCTGAAAATTATTTCCTGCTCAAGGGGGACTGGAGTGGTAATGCACCCGGTTCACCACAGAATGATTTCACTGGCAGGCCAGGCACTGGAGACAATGACAGCGGCAATGATGCTACCACCCATCTGTGTTTCAAATGTCACCGGTACGAACAGTATGCGAGTCCCTCGGGTGCGTCACAGGCCAGTGGTTTTTCTGGTATGGGGTGCATGTGTCTTGGTATGGGTGGCATGGGTGGCGGCGGTAATTTCCATCGTCTGCATGCCACTCGTGTAACTAATTTCCGCTGTACAATGTGTCATGTGGCCGTGCCGCATGGCTGGAAAAACAAAAATTTCCTGGTCAACCTCAATGACGTGGGTGAGGAGGCAGGTTTTCCGGCTGGCTCCAGCAATGAAGTGCGCAACAGTACTACTAATGGCTATGTGCAGGGGCCTTATTACAATCGCGCGGTGCTGAAAGTTCGCAGCTTTGCACGAAGCGGTAGCTGGAGTGCGAACAATTGCGGCTCCATTGGTGTCAGCGGTAATGGTGCTGTTGGTGTGGGCTGGATGGTTGGTATGGGAGGCATGGGCGGCGGGGGAGGTGGCGGCTCGGAGGCTTGCGGGAATATACCTTGACGATGTACCAGGAGACTGTCTAAGAACCGGCTTTTGGGTTTAACTTGATTTCCTTGGGCAAAAAAACGACCTGATTGCGTTAGCTGAGGATTGTGAGTAATTAGGAAGAACTATCGACCATGAAAATACCGTCAGGTTTACTCTTATTGTTATTGTATGGTTTAACGGTTCCGGTGCTCGCTGCTGAGCGTGTGCGTTTTGCGTATAGCACTAATGATATAGATGCCAGCCTGGCTCGTTATTCAATAAATCCTGATTCAGGCCAGTTGCGGTTCATCGATTATTTACCATTGGGGAAAAATACACCAGAGGCGCTCATTGATCCTTCCGGGAATTACCTGTTAGCTCTTTCCCAGTCTATTAATCGCTTGTTTGTGTATCGTATTGATCATCGGAATGGTGCATTGATTCCGGTGTCGGGTTCTCCTTTCGACGTAAATGGTGCAGCTCCCTTTAATATTGCCTTCCATCCGAGCGGCCGGTTTTTTTATATCGCGCTACGTTTCAGCGGTGTGGGAGCCTATGCTTTTGACCCTGTGAGCGGCGCGGTAAGCGTTTTACCGGACTCACCTTATCCGGCTCAGGAACGTACCCGCGCAGTTGCGCTGACACCCTCCGGGCATTTTCTTTATGCGCTGAATGCCTACGTTAGTACAATTTCTGCTTTTAAGGTGAATGCGCAAACGGGGGCGTTGAGTTCTTTGTCTGGCTTCCCTATGCCTGTCGGGAAGCCGGGTGAGCATGATTATCAGTATTTGAGTGAGGATGTCCCGGCAACGGCTGGGGCTGTGCCCTATCACATGTTGATTGAAGCACAAGGACAGTTTTTACTGGTTGTAAATCTAGCTGGTGGGACCATCAGTGTATTTCGTATTCAGTCAGGTTCGGGTCAATTAACGGAGGTAAAAGGCAGCCCATTTTTTGCTGGATTTAATCCTCACAGCATTGCATTGCATCCAAATGGCCGATTTGTTTATGCAATACGCGGTCGGGATAGCGTTATCGAAGTGCTGGAGTTGGATGCCAGGACGGGAGGATTGACTCAAACACCAGGTTCGCCCTATGAAATCGGCGGGCAGGGACCGGCAGAGATTGTGTTTACCGACCAGGGACAGCGTGCCTACGTCATTAATTGGGAGTCTAATGACGTTGTACAGTTGGATGTGAGCACTGATACGGGGGCTCTGACTGTCCGTGAAGTAGTGAAAACGCGCTCAGGCCCCTGGTCGTTTGTGCTTGCAAAGAGTGATAAAACCTTGCCTGTGCGTACGTCGCTTTTTACCGCGCTGGGAGAGAAGGGGCTGGCCTGGGCGAATGGCAGCGATTTGTCCGCTGTGCGACCGCAATTGGCGGCAGGGGCTGTGAGCGCACTGGCTGCTGGCCCCAAACAAGGCTTGGTTTATGCCATAGATTCACTGACAGACTCACTCACTGCTTTGACACTGAACGAAACAGGCGATATGAAACTCATTACTAATGGGCGAGTGGCGACGGGAAAGAGCCCCAGTGACGTGGCCATTGATCGCAATGGCTGGTATGCCTATGTGACCAACGCGGGTGATAATACGATGTCGGTGTATTACATTGATGAAAAAAGTGGTCATCCCAAGCCGGTAAAAGGTTCACCGTTTAATACGGGTAAGCAGCCGACATCTATCAGCCTCGATCCGGCGGCACGTTATGCCTACGTCGTCAATACAGGCGATAATACGGTTTCAGTGTATCGTTATCGTTCCAATGTCACACCGCTGGTTTTTGAGACGGTTTATTATGGCTCGCCTTTTGCTACCGGCAAGGAGCCGGCAGGCATCGAAATTGATCCCACCGGGCGTTACGCCTATGTAGCCAATGCGGGCTCCAATAATATTTCCGCGTATCGAATTCATCATCAAACCGGTGCCCTGTCAGGCTTGCCCGGTTCGCCGTTCAAGGCGGGTCAGAAACCGCAGTCATTACTGGCTCATCCCAGTGGTCAATGGTTATTTGTGGCTAATCATGATTCTGCTGATATCAGTGTATTTCGTATCGAAACGACATTGGGGGCGCTGGCAAGTATTGGCGAAACCGTGAAGCTGCCGCTTAAACCCGGGCGATTACAGTGGGATTCCGCTAGCGAGAAGCTCGTGGTGCTGGCTGATGATGGTAAAAAATGGCTGACATTTTCACTGGATGAGCACACAGGGAAGCTCACCCATATGACCGAAAAACCCCTGAAAACTCCGGTTTTTGACTTGCTCATCAGGACTCAGCCCTGATGGTGGAACTGGGCCACTAAATACTTTTGGGTATTGACTCTCTGCTCTGTTCTGCGTATTTTCTGCGTAGCTCTTGCGTAGGATAATTCTGACGCGAGAGCAGTGTCGCTCACGGACGACCCCTCTCCGCAAGGATGTGCTGAACGGAATGGTGCTACCGCACCAATTTTGCCCCCCGGTAAATTACCGCGTCTACACTGCACGGCTTGTCTTTGCTGATGGCGTTGCCCGCATTGGGGTACAAATAGTCGCATAATAATATATTGCAGTGATAACCAAAATGACTTTCCAATCCATAGTGGTTGAGCCCCAGTCTTTTTGTCGTTTGATAATGACGATGAGTGATGAATGGTTGTGACGGCAAAAGTACACCGTACTATTTTTGGTGATGTAGCAGAAAAGTTGAGGGAACAATATGCAGCACTACCGGCTAACAGTCTTTGCCATTCCATGGGTTCTTGTTTTTGTCATCGGGATAGGTAACACCTGGGCCGGTGCCATGCCCAACAGCCGTGTTTCTGACATCCGCAACACCAAACATAATTTTTCGAGTTTTGCGTCCCCGGATATTCAGGGGAATGGTGATACCCGCAGCGTAAAAGCCTCCGAAGAAGCCGAAATCTGTGTCTTCTGCCACACCCCCCACGGCGCGAATGTGGCCGCCGCTCCCGGACCACTGTGGAATCGCAATCTTTCTACTGCCACCTACGACACCTACAACAGCGGGTCACTGGACGCCACCGGCGACGGCATCGCCCTCGATCAACCCAGCGGCATCTCCAAACTGTGCCTATCCTGCCACGACGGCACCATCGCCATCGGCAGTGTACGCAACCGCAGCGGCAGCGGCGGTTTTCAAACATCCGCCATCGACATGACCGGAACAGAAGCCGACGGCACGATGCCGGGTGGCCCTTATGGAGAAAACACCGGTTTTACCCGGCGCATCGGCACCGACCTCACCAACGACCACCCCATCTCCTTCACCTACGACACCGCCCTGGCCAACCGGGACGGCGAAATGCGAGACCCCGCCCTCGAACCCGGCATCGGCAACCGCAGCTCCGGCGTCTCCCCCCACATCCCGTTAGAAGATGGCCAGGTACAATGCAACAGCTGCCACGACCCGCACATTCGCGACGCCTCCGACCCGACCCGAAACATCAAATTTCTGCGCCTGAACCGTTTTCAGAGAGTAACGCCGATCAACACCACATTCAACGAAGCCAACGACATCATCTGCATGGCCTGCCACGACAAAGACGGCTGGGTCGGCTCCGCCCACGCCACCGACTTTGTGGCCAATGAAATCTACACCAACGCAGCGGCAGACAGACATGAATTTCCCCAAGGCAGCGCCGTATGGGAAACCGCCTGTCTGAGTTGCCACGACACCCACACCGTGCAAGGCTCCCGGCGTTTGCTGCGCGAAGGTGTTGACGGCCCCGTCGGAGCCTCCGGCGAAAAACAGGGCGGCAACGCCGCCATCGAAGAAACCTGCTACGCCTGCCACTCCCGTGATGGCGGCACCCTCGTGGGACAAGGAGGAGTGAACTTCGAAGTCCCGGACATCAAAACCGACTTCAATCGGCGCATACGCATGCCCATCAGCAACGATGACCAAGTCACCGGGCGCGGAGCCCCTCTGGAAAAACACAATATTGGCACCGGCAGCAATAGCGTAGAAGGAGAGCAGCGCGGCAAAGACTTTATTGAATCCCAGGCATCGCTCGGCAAAGTCAGCATGGGCGGCTCGCTGGCCAACCGTCATGTGGAATGCACCGACTGCCACAACCCGCACCGAGTTGTACGCCGTCGTCTGTTTAATGAAAACCATCTCTCAGGCAGACAGGACGCTGCGGGTACCCATGCCCACGACATTGCTGATATTACTGCCGAAACCCCGTACACCACCCACAGCAACCTTGCCTCGGGTGTTTTGCGCGGAGCCTGGGGTGTAGAGCCGGTCTACAGTGGCGATAACAACTTTGGGGTTGAACCCATAGATTTCACCATCAAACGTGGCGACCCTGGCAGCAGCATGGACACCAGCGTCACGGCACCGTACGTGACCCGGGAATACCAGATCTGTCTCAAGTGCCACTCCAATTATGCCTACGACACGCCACCCAATCTCCGGGGTGGTCCGGGGTTCACATCCAACAGCACCACCCTCACGGGCACCAATGGCATGACCCAATACACCAATCAGGCACGGGAATTTAACTCACCCGTCACTCATCAGGGTGAAGGTCAGTCCCTGGGCGCAGAAGGTGGTGCAGACCTGGCCTACAACACCAACAATCACCGGAGCTGGCATCCGGTAATGCGTGAGACAGGGCGTACCCCGGATATCCGCCGGGCCAATGCCAACAACTGGACGACTCCCTTTAGCGCTGCGGTGGGCACGCAGACCATGTATTGCAGTGATTGTCATGGCTCGAACACTCCACCGGGTACAGCTGACCCGGATGGGCCGGGTAATGAAAACGGCGCGGCCTGGGGACCGCATGGGTCTAATAACGACTTTCTGCTTAAGGGACCCTGGTCGGGTGAGACAGGGGGCGGGCTCGAAACATTGTTTTCGCCCAGTACCGAGAATCACCTGTGCTTCAAATGTCACGACTTTGATCAGTATGCCAACTACAATCCGGGACAAACGCAGAGCAGTGGTTTCGGTGCTGTCAGTTCTCAATGCAATCAGTGCGGTGTTGGCATTGGAGCCGAAAACTACCATACCTTTCATGCTGGTACAGTGCCGCAGTTCCGTTGTAGCTTCTGTCATGTTGCAGTGCCGCATGGCTGGAAGAATAAGGCCTTTCTGGTGAACCTCAATGATGTGGGTCCGGAGGCTGGCCTGGCACCAGGAACCCAGGTGCGTTACGACGCATCCGGACTGGGTGTTTTCCCGGCGGGAACTTACACTGAAGGCCCCTATTACAATCAGGCTGTGCTTAAAATCCGTAATTTTGCCCGCAGTGGTGAATGGACGGAAAGCAACTGTGGCTCGTCCGGGGCACCGGGCAATGGACTATGGGGTGTTGACTGGATGGTCAGTCCTGATGAGGGTTGTCAAACACCACCATGAGATGCTGTTCTTGCTCCCCAGGTCAGGAATAAAGCTTGTGCAGACCGTTTTAAGCATTCTGTTGTTGTTTGCGGGTATTGCATCAGCTGCGGATACGGCACGTTATGCTTTCACCGTCAATTCCTTCGACAAAAGCCTGAGCAGTTACCGGCTTGATGCCAGTGGCATGTTGCACGTCGATGGTCACCGAGGGATTCCAGCCCAGGCTTCTCCGACCGCAGTGGGAATACATCCTTCGGGACGTTTTGTGCTTACCGCTTCCAAAACGGTGGACCATATTGGTGTTTATCGTCTTGATTCCGGGACTGGCGTGCTGGCTCAGGTGCCGGGTTCGCCGTTCCGTGCGGTGGGACGCTCTCCCTTTTTTATTGCTTTTCACCCCTCGGGCCGATATGTGTACATCGCCTCCCGTTTCGACGGCATACTGGCCTTTGCTTTTGATCAGAACTCAGGTGCCTTGACTCCCGTTGATGGCATGCCCTATCCCTCAGGCAAACGTACCCGTTCTCTGGTTATGCACCCGTCGGGGCAGTTTCTTTATGCGCCCAATGCCTATTCCAACACCATCAGCGCTTACGCTGTCGATTCGGTCACCGGCAAATTGACAGACCTCGAAGGTTCGCCTTTTCCGGCTGGTGACATCTTTCCTGTTGCGGCCCAGCTGGCGGGGTTGACGAAATTTCCTGTTTCTGCTGGCGGAGTACCTTATTATGTGGCCATACACCCGTCGGGCCGGTTTTTATATGTAACTAATTGGCTCAGTGGCAGCCTGTCTGCTTTTCGTATTGATCCGGACAGTGGAGCGCTTGGCTTGATAGATGGTTTTCCACGCATTACCGGCATTAGTCCTTACGCCGTTGCTGTGCATCCCTCCGGACAGTTTTTATACGTCACCAGTTGGGCCGATAATGCGCTGTGGGGCTACCGTATAAACCCGGCCAGCGGTGAACTGACTCTGGTATCCGGTTCACCTTTTGCTGTCGAAGGCATCGCGCCTGTGGCGATTACTTTTGATTCCGCAGGTCAGCATGCCTATGTGCCTAACTATCACTCTAATAATATCAGTGTGTTCAATGTAGATAGGGCCAGCGGTGTGTTGAGTTTGCGAGATACTGTACAAACCCGTTCCGGGCCCGGATCTTTGGCCTTGGCGTTCGGTGAAACACCAACGTTACCGACAGCACGTTATGTCTTTGGCCTGTCCGGAAAGGCGCTTGTGATGTTGAAACAGTCCGCTGCCAGCGGCGAGCTGAAACAGTTGGCCACCACCACAATTGGTGATAAACCGGTCGCGGTGGTGGCGCATCACAATGGCCACTTTGTCTACGTGGCCGACGCTGCCAGTGATCGTATTCATGCTTTTCGGGTCGAAGATGAGCGATTTTTTCCTGTTCCTGGTTCACCTTTTGTGACGGGTGAGGAACCTCATGATTTGGTAATGGATATTAATGGCCACTACCTTTATACGGTTAATAAGGGGTCCGACAATCTCTCGGTGTACGCCGCTGATGCGACCAATGGAGCTTTGGCTGAAGTTTTCGGTTCGCCGTTTCGCACGGGAAGTGGTCCGGTTGCAATAACCCTGGACGCTTCGGCACGTTACGCTTTGATCGCCAATGCTGATGCTGGAAACATTTCGGTGTTTCGCTATAGGGTCAATCAGAGCCCACTGATTTTCGAGACCACCAAATACGGTTCGCCTTTCGCCGCCGGTAAACGTCCTGTGGCTCTGGCGGAAGACCCCACTGGCAAACATCTCTATGTGGCCGATGCCACAGCGAACCGCCTGTTTTTGTTCCGGGTGCATTTCCAGAGCGGGGTATTGGAAGCGTTACCCGGCTCGCCGCTGGCTACCGGCAAGTCACCCCGTTCTGTACAGGTACACTCCAGTGGTGACTGGGTTTATGTGCTTAATGGTGGTAGCGGTGATGTCAGCCGTTATCGCCGTGACCGACTACAGGGAACGTTAAGTGAAGTGATGCCCCGGGTTACTGTGGGCTCCCAGGCCCGGATCCTGCGACTGGACCCTGCCGGGCGCTATCTTTATGTGCTTGCGGAAGAAGGTAAACCACTGCAACGTTATGCGGTGGATGTAGTCAGTGGTGCATTGGAGGTGCAAAAGACGCAGCAGAGCGAGGAATTCCGGGAGCTGGTATTTCCAGTATTTGCGGACTAAAAACGGCTGGAAAAACAAAGCTTTTCTGGTTAATCTCAATGATGTGGGGTCTGAAGCCAGGCTCTGAAACGCCAGCCGGTTCGACGTATGTGAGAAATATGCCGACAATGTTTTCCCTGTCAGAGGTGAAGTGAGATGCAAAGGGTTTGTCGTGGATGCGTGGTAATGATTTTATTGTCGCTTGCCCATGCGGCTCCAGCTGCTGAGGTGGCGCGCTATGCTTTTACGGTTAACTCTTTTGATAGCAGTCTGGTTGGTTACCGACTGGGTGTCGATGGTATGTTGCGCGTTACTGGCCACCAGCGGGTTCCGGCCCCGGCCTTTCCGACTGCGGTGGGAGTGCATCCCTCGGGGCGTTTTGTGCTTACTACCTCCAAATCATTAAGTCGCATCGGTGTTTATCGTCTTGACGCCGAAACGGGCATGTTTGCCCAAGTGCCTGGTTCACCGTTCCGTTCTGTGGGGCGCTCACCCTTTTTCATCACATTCCATCCTTCGGGGCGATATGTTTATGTTGCCACCAACTTTGACGGTGTACTGGCGTTCAAGTTTGATTTGGATAGCGGTGCTTTGAGTCCCATCGATGGCATGCCTTATCCTTCGGGCAAGCGCACCCGTTCCCTGGCCATGCACCCATCAGGGCACTTTCTTTATGCCTCTAATTCTTATTCCAACACTATCAGTGCTTATGGCATTGATCCGGCTACAGGCAAGCTGACAGATCTTGATGGTTCGCCCTTTCCGGCGGGTGATACTGCACCGGTTGATTCCAAGCTGGCAGCTTTATTGAAATATCCCGTTTCTGCCGGTGGTGTACCCTATTATGTGGCCATACCCCCATCGGGCCGGTTTTTGTATGTTACCAATTGGCTCAGCAGCAGTTTGTCTGCTTTTCGTATCGATCCGGATAACGGTACACTCAGTTTGCTGGATGATTTTCCGCGTATTACCGGTATCAACCCCTATGCCGTCTCTATCCATCCTTCCGGACAGTTTTTATATGTTACCAGCTGGGCTGACAATGTCTTGCGGGGTTACAGCATCGATCCCAGTAGTGGAGATTTGAGTCAGTTGCCTGGCTCTCCCTTTGCTGTAGAAGGTACTTCACCAGTGGCCATCACATTCGATTCATCTGGTCAGCGTGCTTATGTACCTAATTATCATTCTAACAATGTCAGCGTATTTGAGGTGGATGTGGCCAGTGGTGCATTAAGCCTGCGGGATACTGTGCAGACTCGCTCTGGCCCATGGTCTCTGGCCCTGGCGCCGGGGCAGATGCTGAAACCGCCTGCGGTGCGTCACGCTTTCGGCCTGTCCGGAAAAGAGCTTGTGATGCTGAGTCAGTCCACAAATGATGGCGGGTTTAAACGAGTGGCAAATGTCGAGGCTGGCAATAAGCCAGTGGCCGTCGTGTCGCGTCACGATGGCCGCTTTGTCTATGTGGCTGATGCCGGGGATAATCGTATTCACGCTTTCCAGGTCGAAGTTGACCAGCTGACACCTGTTCCAGGTTCACCTTTTGTCGCTGATAAAGGTTTGCGTGACATCACAATGGATATCAATAGCCGCTATTTTTATGCCATCAACGAGGTTGCCAGTAACCTTTCTGTGTATGCCGTTGATGCTGCCAGCGGTGCTTTGTCGGAAGTTCCGGGCTCGCCGTTTCGTACCGGACGAAATCCTGTCGCGCTGACATTGGATGCCGCAGCACGTTACGTGTTGGTCGCCAGCGCTGAAGGTATCTCGGTGTTTCGTTACCAGACCAGCGATAGCCCCCTGATTTTTGAGATGGCCAAATATGGTTCGCCATTTGCAGCGGGAAAACGTCCTGTGGCTTTGGCGGAAGATCCTACTGGCAAACATCTTTATGTGGTTGATGCCGATACGAATAGTTTGTTTCTGTTTCAAGTGGACTTCCAAAGCGGGGTGCTGGAGGCCTTGCCAGGCTCACCGTTGGCCACCGGCAAGTTTCCCAGCTCTGTACAGATACACCCTGACGGTGAGTGGGTTTATGTGCTCAATAATGGCAGCGACAATATCAGTCGTTATCGTCGTGACCGGCTACGGGGAACGTTGAGCGAAGTAATGCCCCGGGTTGTTGTGGGATCACAGAGCCAAATCCTGCGACTGGATCCCGCTGGGCACTATCTTTATGTGCTTGCGGAAAAGAACAAACCGTTGCAACGTTATGCAGTGGATGTGGTCAGTGGTGCGCTGGAGGAGCAAAAGGTGCAACAGCGTGAAGGGTTTCAGGAGCTGGTATTTCCGGTTTTTTCAAACTAAAAAAGGCCAGGAATAAAACGGTATTTAACCTTCTTGCGGTAGGCCCGGTACGCCGCAAACTTCGACAGATGACGCTCCTCGGTGAGCGCACGCAGTACATAAATGATTTCCCACATGAGATAACCGAAAAGGAATTTCATTGTCCAGAATTTCTGATAGGCGGCACTTTGCACCAGCCACAGTAGCAGCTTGGTCGTAGTGCCTGGATGGCGGATCAATGCGTAGGGGCCACGGGTCTGTAATTTCTTCAGAGTAATGTTGGCTACCGAAGGGCCAAGTGAAGTATCGCTGTAGATATGTATTACCAGAATGCTGAATTCCAGTGTTTTAACGATGTAAAAAAACATGACGTTGCCAATGAGCAGGTCGTCGATGCGGCCGCTGGCGACATAGGGAGCAAAAGCGAAGAGTGAGCCGGTGACCTCGTTTAATGGAGAATAAACACTCAGGCACACCAGCCAGCCGCCAAGAGTGAGGTCGATGGAACGACTGCGATTTTCCAGCCAGCGGGATTCCAGAGTGTAAACCACAGTGGCATTGATGATATCCAGCAGCCACAACATAGCGCTGAGCATGAAAAACAGGGTGAACCATTGGTGGTCTGCCAGTTGCTGATAAAGCAAGTTGAGGGTGCTCATGGCGGTGGGGGTGATTTGTTCCACCATCACCGGAATGAAATAAGCACGCATCAGCAAATTCAGAAAAACTTTACGGTTATAGGGCTTACGCAATACAGAAAAAATAGAACGGGCGGAATCACCGCGCAAGGTGCGTAACAGGATTTGTCTGCCCACATGAATGAAGCGTACTGCCGGGTCGTAAAAGTCCTCTGTGCGTGAGGCTTTAAAGGTGAGAGTGAGGGCAAAATAGGGCAATCCCAGCCATAGATACCAATACAGGAAGGTCTCAAAAAACTGATGAGTAGAGTGGTGTTCGGGGCCAGCATAAAGCGGCACCAACAGGTATAACTGGTAGCCACCATAAAGTACCAGGAGCCATACCAGATAACGTGCCAGAGCGCGCCGTAACAGGTTTTCTGCGGACAAGTTTTGATCAATGTGAAAATGACCATGATTATTTCGGCATTGGCGCACAAAATAAAGCAGGGCGTAGGCTGCTGCCAGCATCAATACTGGCAGAAAAAAATAATCTTCGTGCAAGCTGAACAGGTTGACGACATAAAGGGAGCTAGCAGTGACGAGCAAATTAGCTGACACGTAAAAGTGTGGAGACAAGGCTGTTGTTGCACGAGGGTTGTTCACGCTGTTCAGTATCGGATTCGCAAATGCATTGTGTGAGGGCTGCTCAAGGTGTGATCGGGTTTTAGTGTAGCTGAATCAGGGTATAGTAGATTGACCGTCTTTTTCTCACTCTCCCGATGGTGAAACACTTTCGGGTATTGACTCTCTGACTTGTTCTGCGTATTTTCTGCACAACTCTTGTGTTGGATAGTTTTGCTGCGAGAGCAATGTCGCCCACGGATGATCGTCCCCCTCAAGGAAGTGCTGGCCAGCAGGGTGCCCATGGCACCGGTTTTTTTTACTGCGTCGGCAAATTACCGCGTCTACTGTTTGCTGTACGGCCTTGGCTTTTTTGCTGATGCCATTAACTCATTGATTCATCGAGTTTTATCGTTGAGTTTTCGAGTTTCATACTCAATTTTTGCACTATTTGGCCGATACAATGGGCAATATGTGATGACAAAAATACACACACAACGATTTGGTGATTGAGCAAAAGGTTTGAGGGTAAAGGTATGCAGCACTACCGGCTAACAGTCTTTGCCATTCCATGGGTTCTTGTTTTTGTCATCGGGATAGGTAACACCTGGGCCGGTGCCATGCCCAACAGCCGTGTTTCTGACATCCGCAACACCAAACATAATTTTTCGAGTTTTGCGTCCCCGGATATTCAGGGGAATGGTGATACCCGCAGCGTAAAAGCCTCCGAAGAAGCCGAAATCTGTGTCTTCTGCCACACCCCCCACGGCGCGAATGTGGCCGCCGCTCCCGGACCACTGTGGAATCGCAATCTTTCTACTGCCACCTACGACACCTACAACAGCGGGTCACTGGACGCCACCGGCGACGGCATCGCCCTCGATCAACCCAGCGGCATCTCCAAACTGTGCCTATCCTGCCACGACGGCACCATCGCCATCGGCAGTGTACGCAACCGCAGCGGCAGCGGCGGTTTTCAAACATCCGCCATCGACATGACCGGAACAGAAGCCGACGGCACGATGCCGGGTGGCCCTTATGGAGAAAACACCGGTTTTACCCGGCGCATCGGCACCGACCTCACCAACGACCACCCCATCTCCTTCACCTACGACACCGCCCTGGCCAACCGGGACGGCGAAATGCGAGACCCCGCCCTCGAACCCGGCATCGGCAACCGCAGCTCCGGCGTCTCCCCCCACATCCCGTTAGAAGATGGCCAGGTACAATGCAACAGCTGCCACGACCCGCACATTCGCGACGCCTCCGACCCGACCCGAAACATCAAATTTCTGCGCCTGAACCGTTTTCAGAGAGTAACGCCGATCAACACCACATTCAACGAAGCCAACGACATCATCTGCATGGCCTGCCACGACAAAGACGGCTGGGTCGGCTCCGCCCACGCCACCGACTTTGTGGCCAATGAAATCTACACCAACGCAGCGGCAGACAGACATGAATTTCCCCAAGGCAGCGCCGTATGGGAAACCGCCTGTCTGAGTTGCCACGACACCCACACCGTGCAAGGCTCCCGGCGTTTGCTGCGCGAAGGTGTTGACGGCCCCGTCGGAGCCTCCGGCGAAAAACAGGGCGGCAACGCCGCCATCGAAGAAACCTGCTACGCCTGCCACTCCCGTGATGGCGGCACCCTCGTGGGACAAGGAGGAGTGAACTTCGAAGTCCCGGACATCAAAACCGACTTCAATCGGCGCATACGCATGCCCATCAGCAACGATGACCAAGTCACCGGGCGCGGAGCCCCTCTGGAAAAACACAATATTGGCACCGGCAGCAATAGCGTAGAAGGAGAGCAGCGCGGCAAAGACTTTATTGAATCCCAGGCATCGCTCGGCAAAGTCAGCATGGGCGGCTCGCTGGCCAACCGTCATGTGGAATGCACCGACTGCCACAACCCGCACCGAGTTGTACGCCGTCGTCTGTTTAATGAAAACCATCTCTCAGGCAGACAGGACGCTGCGGGTACCCATGCCCACGACATTGCTGATATTACTGCCGAAACCCCGTACACCACCCACAGCAACCTTGCCTCGGGTGTTTTGCGCGGAGCCTGGGGTGTAGAGCCGGTCTACAGTGGCGATAACAACTTTGGGGTTGAACCCATAGATTTCACCATCAAACGTGGCGACCCTGGCAGCAGCATGGACACCAGCGTCACGGCACCGTACGTGACCCGGGAATACCAGATCTGTCTCAAGTGCCACTCCAATTATGCCTACGACACGCCACCCAATCTCCGGGGTGGTCCGGGGTTCACATCCAACAGCACCACCCTCACGGGCACCAATGGCATGACCCAATACACCAATCAGGCACGGGAATTTAACTCACCCGTCACTCATCAGGGTGAAGGTCAGTCCCTGGGCGCAGAAGGTGGTGCAGACCTGGCCTACAACACCAACAATCACCGGAGCTGGCATCCGGTAATGCGTGAGACAGGGCGTACCCCGGATATCCGCCGGGCCAATGCCAACAACTGGACGACTCCCTTTAGCGCTGCGGTGGGCACGCAGACCATGTATTGCAGTGATTGTCATGGCTCGAACACTCCACCGGGTACAGCTGACCCGGATGGGCCGGGTAATGAAAACGGCGCGGCCTGGGGACCGCATGGGTCTAATAACGACTTTCTGCTTAAGGGACCCTGGTCGGGTGACAGGAATGGTGGTACTGGTGAGCTGGAGGGTAGTCCCGGTGCTGAAAATCATTTGTGTTTCAAGTGCCACGACTTTGATCAGTATGCCAACCCCAACCCACCGGTAATGAAAGACAGTGGTTTTGGTGCCGCTTCTCTTTGTTTTAATTGCGGCGGTCCTAACGTCAATAATTACCACATTGCTCATGCCAGTGTGGTGGTGAATTTCCGTTGTAATCTTTGTCATGTTGCGGTACCTCACGGATGGAAAAACAAAGCCTTTCTGGTTAATCTCAACGATGTGGGGCCTGAGGCTGGCTTTGGTGGTGCGGGTAATCAGGTGCGTTATTACACGGGAGGAATACCGCCGGTAGGGGGGTATACCCAAGGCCCGTATTACAATCGGGCCGCGCTCAAGATCCGTAATTTTGCCCGCAGTGGTGAATGGACGGAGAGTAACTGTGGCTCATCCGGACCGCCGGGCAATGGGCAGTCAGGTGTTTTCTGGATGGTCAGCTTCGATGAGGGCTGCCTTTTTCTGCCTTGACGTTGCGTATGAACTTACGATGTAAGCCTGATGGCGAAATGCTTTCAGGTATTGACTCGCTGGTTCGTTCTGCCAGGGAAGGCAGCGGGTATGCCAATGACTCTTATTATCTTAATGCCAAACTCTACATCATTAATTTCAAGAAAAGTGGGGAGTGGACCGAAGATAATTGCGGTTATCGGCAATTTGCCGGGCTTTTTGGCATGATGAATGCCTGTGATGTTATGCCGCAAGGATGCAGGGAAACCGGAATCGGGAAATCGATTGTATTGCCGTGCTGTTTTTTGGTATGAACACATTGGCTATGCCAGTTGTCATCCCGATGTAAGGACGATGCCACGCATCAATTGACATTTTGTTGCAGGCCTGTCTTTCTTTGAAGATAGTCTGTGATTAATTAAGGCTAGTGGTTTTCAAAATAGATTTTATCCACATTTTGTTGTGATCAGGCCAAAGTTTGTCATATTTATGAACCTCTCCGTTTAATGTGGTCAAGGTATACTGCGCACGGTGTTGCCGGATACGGCATATTGTGAAATCTATTGGTGGGGAATAGGATTGTTGCTTATGTTGCGTCGTTTGGCATCGTTAAAATTTACCTTGGTGGGGATGGTTTTGCTGGCCATCGGTGCCACGCTGAGTTATGGCAATCCCGCAGAAGTCTCAATTTGGGTGTTGATCGTGCCGCTGGCTTTGCTGGCTTTGAATCTGGCTGCAGCTATCGTTACCAATCCACGTATCAACCGTCAGCCAGGGTTATTGGTATTTCATGTTTGTTTGCTGGCCACGGTGTTGTTGGCCGGGCTGGGGCGTTTGACGCATCTGGATGCGCATATTGAAATTGCTCAAAATGAAGCGTTTAGCAAAGATATCCTGCAAGAGGTGAAGAAAGGCCCCTGGCATTCCGGCAACCTGGATAAAGTGCAATTTATCCAGGGAGCTTATACGGTGAATTATGCACCAGGTTTGAAGCGCGGGTTGACGCACAGTCAGGTTTTTTTACCCGGGCTGGGGGGCGCGACGGTGGTGCAGGATGTGGGCGATGACCGTCCACTGATTCTGGAGCGCTATCGTTTTTACACTACTCACAACAAGGGGTTTTCCCCTATTCTTACCTGGTTACCAGATCAGGGTGTGCCTGTCACTGGCCGCATCAATATGCCTTCGTATCCACTTTATGATTACAAACAGGACAATAGCTGGGCTCCACCGGGTACCGAGGAAGAGATCAAGTTTTGGTTGCAATTACAGACGGGCATGACGCTGGAAGAGTCCTGGGTGCTGGATGGTCGGGACGCGACGGGCATTTTAGTGGTCACCAGTGATGACAAGCGTGTGGAATTAGCGCCGGGTGACGAAGTGTCACTGGAGCGTGGTCGTCTGCGTTTTGAAAACCTGACTACCTGGATGGGGTATCGCGTATTTTACGATCCCACCATACAATGGTTGTTCTGGGTCACTGTTGTAGGTGTATTTGGGTTGACACATTTTTTCTGGGTTAAGTTGAACCTTGCTGCCTGGACAGATGACGGTAATGACAATGAGCGGAGAGGCAAAGCATGAACATGGTAGCAGAGCAACCTTGGTTATGGGCCGGTTTGGGGGCTTATCTGGTGGCCACACTGGTTGCCATGTGGAGCGTGTCGCCACGTTCTGAAAATAGCGCGCTGGTGGCTAACAAAACACATGAAAAGCTGGTGCTGGGTTTTATTGTGCTCGGTGTCTTGCTGTTGACTGTAGCGATTGCCGCCCGCTGGATACGCATTGGCCACGGCCCGTGGATCAGTTTGTTCGAACTGTTAATGAGTCAGGTATGGAGCCTGGGGCTGATTTTTGCTGTGCTTTACTGGAAGTTGCCGGGTTTACGCCCCAGCACGGTGATTGTTATGCCGGTAATGTGGATACTGGGAAGCTGGGTGTTGCTGCTGGAACCCGGCATCAGCCACTTTCCTGCGACTTATTACAATGTTTGGAAATGGTCCCATGTCGGTTTAGGCAAAATATTTCTGGCCCTGTTGCTGGCGGGTGTTGGTCTTGGCGGGGTAATGATTTTGCGCACGACGGCGCGCGGTAGAATCTGGTTTCGTGCCATGCCTGCGGATGCGGTTATCGACAAGCTGGCCTGGCGGATGATGATGCTGGCGCTGGTATTCGACAGTCTGATGCTTATCGCCGGTGCGGTGTGGGCACAGGATGCCTGGGGACGTTATTGGGCGTGGGATTCTCTGGAAACCTCGGCCTTTCTGACCTGGATTTTTCTCGCTATCGGTCTGCACATACGGTTGACTTACAAGATCAAGCCCTGGGTCAGCGGTGCTATTATCATCGGTGTTTTCATTATGGCTTTCAGCACCTATTTTGGCATACCTTATATCAGTCCTTCAGCACACAAGGGGATGGTGTAAATGGTACATAAACATGATTTTGAAGCGCTAACCGTCATTCTTTCGCTGGCTATCATCATTGCTATTGGCAGCTTGATTACAACGTTGCCAGCCTGGGAAATGGGGGCATCCTCAACACCCCTGGTGAAGGGTTATACCATGCCTGCCCACATGCGTAATGCACCCACAGCCCGGCCGGCGCCGATGCCCCCTGCGCAGGGCGCTCAACAGGCTTTTCGTGAAGCGTTTGCAGAGCCCCAAACCGAGCAGGAAGCGAAAGTTATGGAGCGTTTTCAGCAGGGGATAGCATTATTGCATGCCAAACGCTATGACTATGTGATTACGGCGATGGATTCAGTGTTGAGCATGGTTCCGAATATGCCTGAAGCCTACGTTAACATGGGCTATGCATTCATTGGGCTGGAAGAATATGGTCCGGCACGGGGTGCTTTTGAAAAAGCGCTGAGCATAAAACTGGATCAGGTGAACGCTTATTATGGTCTGGCGATTGCCTTTGAAGGTACGAATGAGCTTGAGGCAGCGCTGGGGGCTATGCGCAGTTATATTCACCTGTCAAACCCTGATGATCCTTTTTTGGCCAAGGCCCGTGCTGCGTTGTGGGAGTGGGAGGCACAGCTGGGCCGCATTGAGGGTGTAGAGGTTGCACCGGAAGGTGTGCAGGGACCATCCATCAAGCCACCTTCCTGGGATAACAAGCATTAATTCCATTCCGTGTTCTATACGCAACATATGTTATCGATTGCTGTTAATACCCGGTTAACCTTACCGCTATGTCGTTGCAGATTGTGATGGGAGAGGTTATTTGATTTCATGATTCAAGCATCTTCAATGACGGGTTTTTTGCTGGCCCGCTGGATATTGTTGTTGACCTTGGGGCTGATAGTGCAGGCCTGTGGTGAATCACAAACACCGCTTAAAGTTCGTCTCGGGCAAGTGGTGCCACCGTTGGCGGTACAGGATCTGTTTAACCAGCCTGCTGTTCTCAAGCCCATACCTGATAAGTTGTTGATGCTTAATATCTGGGCTACCTGGTGCGGGCCTTGTCGCCACGAAATGCCCAGCATGCAGCGGTTTGCTGCTCGCCTGGGTCATGACCGGCTTGAATTGGTCGGACTTTCGGTGGATATGGATGAACATGTGGTACGTGAGTACCTTATTGAAAACAAAATCACGTTTCCCAGTTATCTGGATCGTGACCTCAGTGAAGTTACTGGTGTATTGGGTGTGCGCATGTTTCCGTCCACTTTTTTTGTGACGCCAGAGGGTGTTCTGGTAAAAGTGATTGAAGGCTGGCGGGAATGGGATTCGCCCGAACTGGTAGAAGAGGTTCGCACACTGTTGCCTCCGAAATCATCGGAATAGTGACTGTTGTAAATTTCAGGGGCGAGTGCAGGCAAATAACACTGGCTAAACCCAGGGTAAAACCACTGGTTTTTCACCTTGCCGATGCAGAAACGCGCACTCTCACCTTTATTCGCGCAAATCACAAGGCAATATTACCCATCATTAAAGGCTTCCCTGGATTTCTTTTTCAACATTAACCGGTTAACATTCCCGCCGTGTTAAGCGCCTCACCGTA